>Ga0105107_10000565_pt1 | contig 23706 bp, 23 predicted proteins | sample PPLLaktember2015_6_FD_79335 | JGI IMG/M metagenome (GOLD analysis project Ga0105107, IMG submission 79335) | Freshwater sediment microbial communities from Prairie Pothole Lake near Jamestown, North Dakota, USA - PPLs Lake P8 Core (1) Depth... | ecosystem: Environmental > Aquatic > Freshwater >... | reverse complement strand
TTGCCGGGGACCTGTTTACCCTGTTTGTCTACTGGGAACTGACGGCGCTGTCGTCGGTGCTGCTGATCTGGGCCGGTGGCACGCCCCAGGCTTATCGCGCCGGGATGCGTTACGTGATTGTCCATCTGGGGTCCGGCATGCTGCTGCTCGCCGGCACCGTGCTGCACGTGGCGCAGGGGGGCACGCTGGAGTTCGGCAGATTTGTGCTCGATTCGACCGGCAGTTACCTGATCCTTGCGGCGTTCGGCGTGAAGTGCTCTTTCCCTTTGCTGCACAACTGGCTGCAGGATGCCTATCCGGAGGCCTCTGCCACCGGCATGGTCGTGCTCTCGGCATTCACCACCAAGCTGGGCATCTATGCGCTGGCGCGGGGTTTCCCCGGTACCGAGATGCTGATCTGGGTGGGCACGGCGATGACCTTGTTTCCGATTTTCTACGCGGTGATCGAGAACGACCTGCGTCGTGTGCTCGCCTACAGCGTCACCAACCAGCTCGGCTTCATGGTGGTCGGCATCGGTGTGGGTACCGAGATGGCGATCAACGGTGCGGTGGCCCATGCGTTCGCCGACATCCTGTTCAAGGCGCTGCTGCTGATGTCGATGGGGGCGGTCCTGCTGCGCACCGGAACGGCAAAGGGCAGCGAACTGGGGGGGCTCTACAAATCGATGCCGTGGACCACCGGATTCTGCCTGGTCGGCGCGGCGTCGATATCGGCTTTTCCGCTGTTCAGCGGCTTTGTCACCAAATCGATGATCATGGCTGCGGTCGCCGGCGAGGGGCACCTGTACGTGTGGTTGGCGCTGCTGTTCGCCTCGGCCGGCGTACTCGAACACGCCGGCATCAAGATCCCGTATTTCGCGTTTTTCGCGCATGACTCCGGCAAACGCTGCGATGAGGCTCCGCTGAACATGCTGGTGGCGATGGCCGCGGCCTCCGCACTGTGCATCGGCATCGGTGTGTTTCCCGGTGCGCTGTATGCGATCCTGCCCTACGTCGTTGATTATGTGCCGTACACCGCATCCCACGTGCTGATCCAGCTGCAGCTGCTGGTGTTTGCCGTGCTGGCGGTTTTTGTGCTGATGCGCAGCGGCCTGTATCCGCCGGAGATCAAGGCGATCAATCTCGATTTCGACTGGACCTACCGGCGTCTTGCGCCCGCCGTGCTGAAAATGCTCGAGGGCGCGTACGCTGCGCTGCGCGGGGCCGCCACGTGGCCGGCTGTGCTCAGCCGTGCAGTGCAAGGCGTTCTCGGTCTCCATAAACCCGGCGGGCTGTTGGCCCGCACCTGGACTACAGGCGGGACGGCGTTGTGGATGATGATATTGCTGCTGGCCTACCTCATTACCTATTTGACTTAGCGGGCGCAGTCAGTATTTTGTAAGTGTTGTCCTGTCCGGATTTGTGTGGTCGTGGCGTCAAGGAAACGCTTGATTTCGCCGCTTTCGGGCGCTAGCATGGTTTCCCGTAATATTGCGTTGCGTATGGCAAAAAACGAACACGTCGCTGCGCTCCCGCATGCAATGGATCCGCGCAAATAACAAAAGCAACCCGTTGTGCGGTTCTGTTTCGGTTCTGTCTGTTTACCGTTTTCTGGAGGAGTAAAAATGATTAAGAAACAGGATGTTAAGGTCTCCAAAGCGAGTCCTGCCCGACGTAAATTCCTGACCGGTGCGGCGGCTGCCACCACGGGTGCGGCAATTGCGGGCTTCCCGATGATTGCCAAAGCCCAGGCTGGCCCGATCACGATGCGCTGGCAGAGCACTTGGCCCGCGAAAGACATCTTCCACGAGTACGCGCTGGATTTCGCCAAGAAAGTCAATGACATGACTGGCGGCGATCTGAAGATTGACGTGCTGCCGGCCGGCGCCGTGGTGCCGCCATTCCAGTTGCTCGACGCCGTGTCGAAGGGCACGCTCGACGGCGGTCACGGCGTGCTGGTCTATCACTACGGCAAGCAGAATGCGCTGGCGCTCTGGGGTTCTGGTCCGGCCTACGGCATGGATGCCAACATGCTGCTGGCCTGGCACAAATACGGCGGCGGCAAGCAGTTGCTCGAGAAGCTGTATGGCTCGATCGGCGCCAACGTGGTGTCGTTCCCCTATGGCCCGATGCCGACTCAGCCGCTGGGCTGGTTCAAGAAGCCGATCACCAAATCGGCGGATATCAAGGGCCTCAAGTTCCGCACCGTGGGTATCTCGATTGACGTGTTCACGGCCCTGGGGGCTGCGGTGAACGCGCTGCCCGGCGGCGAAATCGTGCCAGCCATGGATCGTGGCCTGCTCGACGCAGCGGAATTCAACAATGCCAGTTCCGACCGTCTGCTCGGCTTCCCGGACGTGTCCAAGGTGTGCATGCTGCAGAGCTTCCACCAGAACGCCGAGCAGTTCGAGATCATGTTCAACAAGACCAAGTTCAACGCGCTGCCGGCCAAGATCAAGTCGATCATCGAGAACGCCGTCGAGGCCGCATCGGCCGACATGTCGTGGAAGGCGGTGGACCGCTATTCGCAGGACTACATCGAATTGCAGGAGAAGCAGGGCGTCAAGTTCTACAAGACGCCGGATGCCGTGCTGCAGCAGCAGTTGACCGGTTACGATGCCGCGGCGGCAAAGCGCAAGGACAACGCGCTGTTCCGCGAGATCGAGGAGTCACAGAAAAAATTTGCGGCGCGCGCAGTACGCTGGGATCTCGATACCAATGTCAACCGCCGGATGGCTTATAACCACTACTTCGGCAAGAAAGCGGCGGCGCCGGCCAAGAAGTCCTGACGCGAGCTGCAATCGAGCCAGACAAGACACCATCCGGTTGTTCCGGATGGTGTTTTTTTTCTGAAGGGGTGGTGGCGACAAATCCGGCTCTCCGGCCGGCTTCAATGCAAGCGGGTAGAACATGCAAAAATTATTGCTCTTTATTGACAAGCTGAGCACTTTTGTCGGTCATGCATTTTCCTGGTTGATCGTTGGATTGACGCTGATGATTTCCTGGGAAGTGTTCTCGCGGTATGCGCTTGATGCGCCGCACGCCTGGGCTTTCGACGCGATGATCATGCTCTACGGGACGCTGTTCATGATGGCAGGCGCTTACACACTGTCGAAGAACGGGCATGTGCGCGGCGACGTGCTGTACAGCTTTTTCCAGCCACGGACCCAGGCCACGGTAGACCTGCTGCTGTATGTCATTTTCTTTATTCCAGGTGTCATCGCACTGACTTACGCCGGATATTTTTACGCGGCAGAGTCCTGGGCGATCAACGAGCATTCGAACATCACTGCCGACGGGCCGCCGATCTATCCATTCAAGACGGTTATTCCGCTGGCTGGAGCTTTCCTGCTGCTGCAGGGCGCCGTCGAAATGTTCCGCTGCATCGTCTGCCTGCGCCAGGGAAAGTGGCCGTCGCGTGAGGCGGATGTCGAAGAGGTCGATGTCGACAAGCTCAAGGAAATGGTGCATGTGACGGATGCGGACATCAAATCGGCTGACCGGGCGGTTGTGCAGCAGGGATCGGCCCGATGAAAATGCGCAAAGAACTCTGGTTCGGTTTCACGATCATGGCGCTGCTCGTGATTCCGGTGATCGTGCTGACGCCATGGACCAATCTGACCAACGGCAGTCTGGGCCTGCTGATGCTGGCACTGGACGTGGTGGCAATCATGCTCGGTTTCCCGACCGCGTTCACGCTGATGGGCATGGGCGTGGCGTTTTCATGGTTCTTTTACCGCAGCGTCGATCCGGACCTTGCGGTGCGGCAGGTGCTCGACCTGATGGTGCAGCGTGCCTATGGCGTGATGTCGAACGACGTGCTGATTGCGGTGCCGCTGTTCGTATTCATGGGCTACCTGGTCGAGCGGGCTGCGCTGATCGAGCGGCTGTTCAAAAGCCTGCACCTGGCGATGTCGCGGGTGCCCGGCTCACTCGCAGTGGCCACCATTGTCACCTGTGCAATATTCGCAACGGCCACCGGCATTGTCGGCGCGGTGGTGACGCTGATGGGCTTGCTGGCGATGCCGGCGATGCTGCGCGCGGGATATAACACCAAGATCGCTGCGGGGGCGGTGACGGCCGGCGGCTGTCTTGGGATTCTGATTCCCCCCTCGGTGCTGCTGATCGTTTACGGTGCAACGGCCGGCGTTTCGGTGGTGCAGTTGTACGCCGGTGCATTTTTCCCGGGGCTGCTGCTCGCTGGCCTGTATGTCGGTTATGTGATCGTGCTGGCGCTGATCAAGCCCAAGCTGATGCCCCCGTTGCCGGAGAGCGAGCGACACGTCGAATTGCCTGCGTTTGCGCAGGCACTGTCCGGGCGTGGCCGCAATGCATTGCTGGGCCTGACCCGGGCACTGGGTGGCGCGCCCGGTGTGCCGATGCGCACGGCAGCAGGCCAGCTGGTGATGTCGTTGTTGCCGGCATTGGCGATTGCCGGCCTGCTGGCATTCACTTACAGCGCGGTGACTGCGCCGGTAGTTCAGGATAGTACGGCAGGCCTGATCGAGGCCGGGGGTTCGTTCGCCGCGGACGTCAAGGAGGAATCAGCGGGCTTGATCGGCGCAGCGGAGAGCACCGGTTTGCAGGAACCGGTGGCTGAGGGAGAAAAGCGCGTGCCGACGCAGGAGTCGGGTCCGGCTGCGGCCGTAATCACAGATGCCGCACCTGCGCCAGCTGCGGCGCCTGCGCCGGAGGCTGTCCGCCAGGCTGCGCCAATATGGTTCTGGGTCATGTTCGGCATCGGTGCCGCGCTGCTTGTGATCATCTACGCGCTGTGGAGCTGGCAGCGGCTGGAGATTTTCAAGATGCTGCTGGGCTCGTTCTTTCCGCTGGCTATCATGATCATCGCCGTGCTGGGATCGATTGTGTTCGGACTGGCTACGCCCACCGAGGCGGCAGCAGTGGGCGCGCTCGGCGGCTTCGTGCTGGCTGCGGCGTACCGGTTTATCGCGCATTACCGCGGTAATCCGGGTTTCGGGGCGGTAGGCATGACAGTGAAAGAGTTGGGCGTGATCGTCAAGGACTCCTCGTTCCTCACCGCGAAAACCACCGCCATGGTGTGCTGGCTGTTCGTCGGTTCGGCGATATTCTCGGCTGCGTTTGCGCTGCTCGGCGGCCAGGAGATCATCGAGCACTGGGTATTGTCGCTCGGTTTGACGCCGGTCCAGTTCCTGATCCTTGCCCAGTGCATCATTTTCATCCTCGGCTGGCCGCTGGAGTGGACCGAGATCATCGTGATCTTCATGCCGATCTTCATCCCGCTGTTGCCCAAGTTTGGCGTCGACCCGCTGTTTTTCGGCTTGCTGGTGGCGTTGAATCTGCAGACGGCGTTCCTGTCCCCGCCGGTGGCGATGGCGGCGTTCTACCTCAAGGGCGTTGCGCCACCGCACGTGACACTGAACCAGATCTTTGCCGGCATGCTGCCGTTCATGGGCATACAGGTTGTCGCGCTGATACTGCTCTACCAGTTCCCTGCCATCGGGCTGTGGCTGCCGCAGGTGTTGTACAAGTAAACCGCGGCGATGCGGGGTGCCTGAACTGACTGCATTGCCCGCGGGCGAGTTGAGCGCCCTCGGCGCGGGTGCGCTTGCCCTGGGTATCCGCAATGGCACGTTCAGCGCCGCGGCTGTCGTGCGCAGCTGTCTTGATCGTATTTCCAGGGTCGAGGATGCGGTGCAGGCCTGGGCTTTCCTCGATCCGGAACTCGCGCTGGCGCAGGCGCACGCCGCCGACCAGCGCCGGGCAGCCGGTACGCGGCTCGGCGCGTTGCATGGCGTTCCGGTCGGCATCAAGGACATCATCGACACCGCAGACATGCCTACTGAAAACGGCACGGTGCTGCACGCCGGCCGGCGGCCGACGGCGGATGCCGCAGTCGTCGCGCGTCTGCGTGCGGCCGGCGCCGTGATCATGGGCAAGACGGTCACCACTGAACTGGCCACCTATGCCCCGGGCAAGACACGCAATCCGCATAACCCCGAACACACGCCCGGCGGATCGTCGAGCGGTTCTGCCGCGGCGGTCGCGGCCGGCATGGTGCCTTTGGCGGTGGGTACGCAGACCAACGGCTCGGTGCTGCGACCGGCATCGTTTTGCGGCGTCTACGGCTACAAGCCGACATTCGGGTTGATCCCGCGCGCCGGCGTGCTCTGTCAGTCACCGGCGTTCGATCAGGTCGGCGTGCTCGCGCGCTCGATCGATGATGCGGCATTGCTGGCGGGGCAGCTTTGTGACGGAGGTGGCGCGGTGATGCGGGATGCCGCCAGCGCCGATGGCACACCGCCGAAAATAGCTTTCGTAAAAACGCCGCTTTGGGATCGTGTCGAGGCCGATACGCTCGCGGCGATCAGTGGGCTCATCGACCACCTAGGGGGTGCTGTCGCAGAGGTGGCGATGCCATCTGCCGCGGCGGGCGTATGGGAGTGGCATCGCACGGCGATGGAGGCCGAGATTGCGGCGAATTTTGACGCCGAATGGACGCAGGGGCGCGACCGGCTGTCGGCATCTCTGCGCGGGCAGATCGAGCGTGGGCGCGCGGTGCTGGCCTTCGATTACCAGCGCGCGCTGGCGCAGATCGCCGTGGTCAACGCTGCGTTCGATGCGCTCTACGCGCAATACGATGCCATCCTCACGCCGGCCGTGGCCGGTACCGCACCGCGCGGTCTGGGCTCGACCGGGGATCCGGCTTTCTGTACGCTGTGGACCTTTTGCGGCATGCCGGCGCTGACCCTGCCGCTGCTCAGCGGCGCCAATGGCTTGCCGCTGGGCGTGCAACTGGTCGGACCGCGGCTCGGTGATGCGCGCGTGCTGCGCGTTGCGCGCTGGCTGGCCGATGCTGCGCATGATGCATGACTTTTTCAACTACTGAATACACGCTAATGACCAATCGCAAACCCCGGGTGCTGGTGACCCGCGAAGTCTTCGACGAAACGCTGGACTACCTGCGCCAGCACTGTGAGGTGCTGGCCAATCAGGATGATGTGCCGTATGCGCCGGACGCGTTGGCCGCGAAGCTGGCCGATTGCGAAGGTCTGATGTGCTGCCTGACAGACCGCGTCGATGCAGCGCTGCTGGCGGCAGTGCCGCAGCTCAAGGTCGTGGCCAACATTGCCGTCGGCTACAACAACATCGATGTGCCGGCCTGCACCGCGCGCGGCGTGATGGCGACCAACACGCCGGGCGTGCTCGATGACAGCACCGCGGACCTGGCGTGGACGCTGATGCTCGGCACGGCGCGTCGCCTGCCCGAAGTCGAGCGGCGCATCCGCGCCGGTGAATGGACCGGCTGGCGGTTGAAGCAATGGCTCGGTGTGGACGTGCACCACGCGACGCTGGGCATCGTCGGCATGGGGCGTATCGGCCAGGCCATTGCGCGGCGCGCCGCCGGCTTCGACATGAAGGTGATTTATCACAACCGCAACCGCATTGCGCCGGAACTGGAGCGCAAGGCCAACGCGACCTATGTGTCGTTCGATGACTTGCTGGCGCAGGCGGACTTCATCGTGCTGCAGGTGCCGTACTCACCGCAGACCCATCATCTGATCGGCGCGCCGCAGCTGGCGAAAATGAAGCCGACGGCGATCCTGATCAACTCCACGCGCGGCGGCGTCGTTGACGATGCGGCGCTGATCGGGGCACTGAAGAACGGTATGATCCGCGGTGCCGGACTGGACGTGTTCGAGAACGAGCCGAAGCTCAATCCGGGTTTTCTCGAACTCGACAACGTTGTGCTGGCGCCGCATATCGGCAGTTCCACCGAGGCCACGCGCAAGGCGATGGCGATGCTGGCTGCGCAGAATCTGGTGGCTGCGTTGCGTGGTGAGGCGCCCCCCAATCTGCTTAATCCCGAGGCGCGGAGTCGTCGCTGACGGGTGCCCGGTCTTCGTATAAGTCATTTATTATATTGATATTTATTGACTCCGCGGGGCGCGCCGCGCCGCGGTGTCTTCTGCGCGGTCTCCCGGCATGAATTACGCAACGCAACTGCTCGACCTGATGGTGCAGGTGATGCTGCCGCTGGGCCTGCTGGTGACAGCAGGCGCCTTGTGGCCGCGTTTCTTCCGCGATACCGATGTCGAGCAGATGAAAACCGCGCTGAACCGCCTGGTGATGTACCTGCTGTTCCCGTGCATCCTGTTTGCGGTGTCGTCGACCACACCGATCACTCTCGACCTGCTGTCGGTACCGCTGTTGGTCGGCACCGGTTCGCTGACGGTGGGCGGCATCCTCTACCTGATGCTCTACCGCATGCGGCTGTGGCCGCACCTGAACGACGGCACGCGGGCGTCGCTGGTGCTGGCCGGCATGTTCGGCAACACATTCAATATCGGCGTGCCGGTGCTGGTGTTCTTTTTCGGCGCCGCGGCCACCAGTTATGCGGCATTCAACGACATGCTGATGACCATGCCGCTGGTGTGGAGCCTCGGCGTATGGATCTCGACACGGCTGGGCGGACGCGATCAGACAGCGGCGCAGCCGTCGGTATTCAGGGTGATGATGTCGATGCCCCCGATCTGGGCGTTCCTGCTCGGCACGGCGAGCCAGCAGTTCGGACTGACTTACGAGCCGCTGGTGAACGCTGCGCGATTCATCGGGCAGGCCAACATCCCGGTGATCCTGTTCGTGCTCGGCATGACCATCCCCTGGCGCAACCTCAAGCCCCGCCCGGAAATCCTGGCCGCGGCGGGGATCAAGCTGCTGGCGACGCCGTTGATCGTCTGGTTGGTGGCCCCGCAACTATTCGATCACGTGGGTGAGGCACAGCATGCTGCGGTTGCACTGGCGGCGACGCCGTCGATGATGACGGCGATGCTGCTCGCCAACCGGTTTCGGCTCGATGATAGCGCGGCTGCGCTGCTGATCGGCTGGAGCACTATACTGTTCTGGATCACATTGCCGCTGATCATGGCCTTCGGCTGGATCGGCGCGCGCTAGCGAAAGGAATGCCAATGAAAGTCGGATTCATCGGGCTCGGCGTCATGGGGCGCCATATGGCGGGACATCTGCTGCGCGCCGGTCACGCGCTCGGCGTCTATGCGCGGCGCGCCGACAGCGCGGCGCCGCTGGTTGCCGCCGGTGCCACGCGCCATGCCACGCCGGCGGCGCTGGCTGCGGCCTGCGATGTCGTGTTCACGATCGTCACCGCATCGGGTGACTTCGAGCAGGTGGCACTGGGCACGGACGGGCTGATCCACGGCGCGCGGCCCGGCAGCGTCGTGGTTGACATGGAAACGATCTCACCGGCGGTGGCCCGGGCCGCGGCAAAGGCACTGGCGGCGAAGGGGATCGATATGCTCGACGCGCCGGTGTCGGGCGGCCCGATGGGCGCCGAGCAGGCGACACTGTCGATCATGGTCGGCGGCAGGCCGGAGGTGTTCGAACGCGTGAAGCCGCTGTTGGCCTGCATGGGCAAGACCATTACCCGCGTTGGTGACAGCGGCGCGGGGCAGGTGACCAAGGCCTGCAATCAGCTTGCGCTGCTGGTGACGGCGCAGGGCGTCGCCGAAGCGCTGCACCTCGCGCAACGCCTGGGTGTCGATCCGGCGAAGGTCCGCGAAGTGATGCTGGGCGGCGTGCCGGCGGGGCGGGTGCTCGAGATTTTCGGCAAGCGCATGGTGGAGCGCGAGTTCGACAACGGCATCGATACCCGGCTCTATCACAAGGACCTCGGCATCGTGCTCGACCTTGCGCACCAGGCGCAGGTTCCGGTGCCCGGGGCGGCGCTGGTCATGCAGCAGATCAATGCGCTGATGAGCCAGGGCAAGGGCTACCAGGATCTCGGTGCGCTGATCACGGTGCTCGAGGGCATGTCGGGACCGGGTGCACATCCCTGAAACTGCTACAAGGACTAATGCGATGAGCTTCACGCAGATTGAGCCGCCCGCGGCGCGCCTGACGCGTTCGGAACTGGCGGTGCCCGGGATCAACCCGGCGTTGTTCGAAAAAGCCGCGAAGTCTGCGGCCGACGTCGTGTTCCTCGATCTCGAGGATGCGGTGGCGCCGGACGACAAGCCGCAGGCGCGCCGGCATGTCGTCGCCGCGCTGAACGAGGTGGACTGGGGCCGCAAGATCATGGCGGTGCGCATCAACGGCCTGGATACGCATTACATGTATCGCGACGTAGTGGACCTGGTCGAGCAGTGCCCGCGGCTGGACATGCTGGTGATCCCGAAAGTCGGCGTGCCGGCCGATGTGTATGCGCTGGACATGCTGGTCACCCAGATCGAGCAGGCGCAGAACCGTAGCAAGCGCATCGGTTTCGAAGTGCTGATCGAAACCGCGCTGGGCCTGGCCAATGTCGAGGCGATCGCGCAATCCAGCCGCCGCCTCGAGGCACTGTGTTTCGGTTCCGGCGATTTTGCCGCGTCCACCCGCGCCCGCACCACCATCATCGGCGGGCTGCATCCGGAGTACGGCGTGCTGTCGGACCGTGATGTGCAGGGTCGTCGCGAATTCCACCAGGCCGATCCCTGGCATGCCGCGCAGGTGCGGATCCTGGTGGCGTGCCGTGCTTACGGCCTGCGGCCGATCGACGGACCCTACGGCGACTTCAAGGATGCCGACGGCTATCTGTCCGCGGCGCGACGCGTTGCGGCGCTCGGTTTCGAAGGCAAATGGGCCATCCATCCGACCCAGATCGAGGCAGCCAATACCGTGTTCAGTCCGTCGGCGGACGAAATCGCGCGCGCGCGCCGCATTGTGGAAGCCATGGCGCAGGCCGCCCGTGACGGCAAGGGCGCCGTGCAGGTTGACGGCCGACTGGTGGACATCGCCAACATCCGCATGGCGCAGAACCTGCTGCAGAAGGCGGACGCGATAGCAGGGCACTAGGAACGCACTTCGCGCCGGCACGAAAATTGGCTAGACTGGCTCTCTGCCGGCAGTCGACGGCATCGCCACAGGAGGGATCATGGAAACAGTCAGCCAATTGCTGCAGGCGAAAGGCAGCCTGGTATTGTCGGTGTCGCCCGATACCAGCGTATTCGAGGCGCTGAAACTGATGGCGGAGAAAAACGTCGGCGCGCTGCTGGTGATGAGCGATGGCCGGCTGCGCGGCATCATGTCCGAGCGCGACTATGCGCGCAAGGTGATTCTGCTCGGCAAATCGTCGCACGAACTCGCGGCGAGCGACATCATGTCGGACGACGTGGTGTCGGTGACGCCGGCACAGACTGTCGACGACTGCATGGCGCTGATGAGCAGTCATCGTGTCCGTCATCTGCCGGTGATCGATAACGGCCGCGTGGTCGGCGTGCTGTCGATCGGCGATCTGGTAAAAGCTCTGATCGAAATGCAGCAGCAGACCATCCAGCAGCTCGAGAGCTATATCCACAGTTAAGCTCGCGGCGCCGTCACCGGCGGCCGCCGTTTGCACCACTTTTCAGAAATTTCCCCATGAAATTCGGCGTCATTATCATCGGTGATGAATTACTGTCCGGCAAACGCCAGGACAAGCATCTGGGCAAAGCCATTGCGACGCTGGCTGAACGCGGTCTCGAACTGTCGTGGTCGCAGTACCTGGGAGACGATCCGGAGCTGATTGCCGCGACGCTGCGCCGGACTTTTGCCGGTGACGACGTGGTGTTCAGTTTCGGCGGCATCGGCGCAACGCCCGACGATCACACGCGGCAGAGTGCCGCGCGTGCGGCCGGTGTGCCGCTCGTTTTGCATCCGCAGGCCGAGGCGGAGATCCGCGGCCGCTTTCGTGACGACCCGAAGGGCGTGACGCCGCAGCGGCTGATGATGGGCGAGTTTCCCGACGGTGCGGCGATCATTCCCAATCCCTACAACCGGATTCCCGGGTTCACTTTTCGCAACCATCATTTTCTGCCCGGATTTCCGGAGATGGCGTGGCCGATGCTGGAGTGGGTGCTCGGCAACCACTATGCGCACGCCAGCGCCGAGCGCGCGGTGGAAGCAGCGATCATTGTCCGTGAAGCGGGCGAGAGCCAGTTGATCGAACTGATGAACGATTGTCTGCGCAGCTACCCCGCGCTCAAGGTGTTCAGCCTGCCACGGGTGACGCCCGAGCGGCACATCGAACTGGGCGTGCGCGGCAATGCCGCGCAGGTCGCGGAGGCGATTGCACTGCTGCAGGCGGGGGTCAGCAGCCTGGGTTTTCCGTGGGCGCACGCGCAGTCCTGACGCGGCGTGGAGGTCGTACAGCAAAAAGCCCCCGGCAATCTCCGGGGGCTTTTTGTTTGCTGCGTACTGCAGGTGATCGGCAGACTTACTTCTTGCCGGCCTTTTTCACTGTGGCCGTCGCTTGCGTCGCGACAGCTTCCAGGTTCGACTGCGTCGCCTGCGTGAACTGCTTCGCGACTTTCGACAGGTTGTCGTAGGCCGAGTTGACGGCCGCGATGCCGGACTTCACCGCGGCGATACCGACTTCGGAGCCCGCCGGAGCGGTCTTCACCAGCTTGTCGAGGCCGGCGACGACTTCCTTGTTGAACTGGGCAACCTGGGCTTCAATCAGCTTGCTGAAACCGGCCTGGGTTTCCGTCGCCACGTCGTAGATGCTCTTGGCGTAGGCGGTGGCTTTTTCCATCGACGGTTGCGCCAGGTTGTCTTTCAGCGCGGCCAGTTGGGTCAGGTCCTTGACGGCAGCCAGTGCTTTGGCGCTTTCGAGACCATCAGCGAAGGCGGATTTCGCCGCTTTCATCTGCAGATCGATCATGCGCTCGGCACCTTCGATCGCCACGCCGGCAAAACGCATTGCCGATTCAAGGTTGGCTTTGTTCATTGCAATAAGTTGCTCTGGAGTTTGATACATGGTAAATCTCCTTTATAAACAGTTGCTTGGTAAAACTTCTCGATTCATCCGAATTTCTTGGGTGCAGTTATATTGCACCGCACAATTCATATTATAGGGGCGGGAAAGCCGATGTCAAGGGGTTGGCGCAATTATTTATTGCATTGCACCATAAAAGTCGGTGAACACTGACTTTGACGTTGGGCAGGCTGCCCGTTAGCATTAAAAAACGTGCTGAATCAGGCGATTGTGCAGCGCTCGGGCACCGCTGCCTTGGCGTTATAACTCATTATTTCTAAAGGTATTTTATGGCAACGCTGTTTGGCAAGATCGTTACCCGTGAAATCCCGGCCGATATCGTCTATGAGGATGAACATTGCCTCGCCTTCCGCGATATCAACCCGCAGGCGCCCACGCATGTGCTGCTGATTCCCAAGCAGGAGATTCCGCAGCTGGCCGATGCGGCGCCGGCAGATCAGCTGCTGCTGGGGCATTTGCTGTTGGCCGCGGGCAAAGTGGCCCGGCAACTCGGCGTGGCCGACGCGTTCCGGCTGGTCGTCAACAATGGTGCCGCTGCCGGGCAAACCGTATTCCATCTGCATCTGCATTTGCTTGCCGGCAGGCCGTTGCACTGGCCACCGGGTTGACGTGCCGGGTTTCGCAATCCGCCACGGATAACCTACCCGGCGCAAATCCATATACCGCCCGACAGTCGGACTGCAATCCGGGATTTTTACCGCGCACTGGCCAGGGGCGCGTGGGCTGTCAACCTGAACACGGTTCGCGTGCGGCGGAAACGCGCACGTGCGCTTCAGGTTTCCAGCGGCAGTCGCACGGGTTGCCCGGTGACCGCCGAACGTTCGATGGCGAGCGTCGTCTGCAGGTTGATCAGCGCCTGCTGCGGCGTGGTGTGCACGGTCGGCTGGCCGGTCACCAGATGATCCAGCCAGGCCCGGGTTTCATTTCCCAGCGGACCCCAGAAATCGCCGACGGCCCAGTCGCCCGCGGTATTGCTGCCGAGAAATGCCATGTTGACCTGGTGGTCCGGCACATAGGCGTGCGGGATGCCCCGGTCCGAATACAGCACATGGTCCATGTGATCGTCGTCAATGATCATCGTGCCCTCGGTGCCCAGCAGTTCAACGCGGTCTGACTGGCCCATGGTCGGATATTTTGCGGGCAGCGCATAGCTCACGCCGAAATTGACCACTGCGCCGTCGGCGAACGTGACGATGGCCCAGGTCACGTCATGCGCGCCGTAACCGGCTTCACGGAAGATGCCGTGCTGGCCGCGGGCGACGATTTCCACCGGCGGATTGCCTTCGAGGAACCAGCACATCAGGTCCACGTAGTAGGTCAGCACGTCCAGCACCGGCGTGGCATGCGGGTCGCGCTGCAGGATCGCGAAGGCCTGGGCACGCGAGTTGTAGACACGGGCCAGTCCGCCGGTGACGCGGCCGAGCCGGCCCTGGATCATCTGTTCCTTGGCGCGCAGATAACATTCCTTGTAGCGGCGGCTGTAGCCGACGCGCAGGTCGCCGCCGGTCGTCTTCAGCGTGGCGAGGATGTCCGCGGCGTCGCCCAGCGCCAGCGCAATGGGTTTTTCCACCAGCACCGGCTTGCCGAGTTCCAGCGCGCGTTTGACCGGTGCCGCGTGTTCACCCTCGGGCGTGGACACGAACACCGCATTGACTTCGGGACGCTCGATGATCTCGAAGTTGTTGCCGGAGTGCAGGTCGGCATTGGTGGTTTCGGCCAGTGCTTTCGCCCGCGCCGGATCGCGGTCGGCGATGGCAACGAATCCGACCGAGGGATGTTTTGCGGCCAGGCGCGCGCGCAGCGTGCCGATGCGGCCGGCGCCGATGACGGCGACGCCGAGGGGGCGAGATTGAGCCACGGGGTTCCTCTTTGCCTTTGTTCTTTGTAATAGTTCAATAACCCCGGCGTTCCGGCCAAGTGCGCCCCGGAGGAAGTCCCGTTGAGGGGCAGCGCGAGCCGGAACCCAGCAACGCCAATCATCCAAACTGCTGGATTCCGGCTTTCGCCGGAATGACGAAGCCGAGGGGTCAGGAATTTTAAGGCAAACCGGCTCAGTAAACCCGGTTTGCGACCGCGCCGCCGTTCAGCACCTGCTGGACGTTTTCCCAGGAAGCCTTGAACAGGAACGCCGCCGACTGCCGGGTGACGCCGGCGACATGCGGCGTCAGCAGCAGCCGTGAAGCGGCTTCGCCGCGGAGCTGCAGCAGCGGATTGTCCGGCGTCGCGGGCTCGATGCTGTAGACGTCGACTGCGGCGCCGGCGATGCGGCGGTCGTGCAGAGCCTGCCCCAGCGCGGCTTCGTCGACCACGCCGCCGCGTGCGCCGTTGATCAGCACGGCCTCCGCCTTCATCAGCGCCAGTTGTTTTGCGCCGATCAGGTTCCGCGTGACCGGCAGCAGCGGCACGTGCAGCGTGACGACGTCTGCGGTTTTCAGCAGGTCGTCGAGCGCCAGCGGCTGCGCATTGATGGCGTTGGCCGCCGATTGATCGCGCAATGCCGGATCGAAGTAGACGATTTTGCAGCCGATGCGATGGAATGCCTGCGCGACCGCGAGGCCGATGACGCCCATGCCGACGACGCCGACGGTCGCACTGTCGATGCCGGCAAGGTTATCGGCCATCATCCGGTTGCGGAACGCGACATAGTTGCCGCGCTTGATCTCGGTATCGGCCCAGGCAAAGCGGCGCAGCAGCACCGAGGCGCAGGCTGTCGTGTACTCGGCGAGTGCACTGTTGCTGCCGCCGGGCACGTTGGCCACCGCGATGCCCAGCTTTTTCAGCGCGGCTTCGTCGAGGCGGTCGACGCCGGCGCCGGTGATCTGCACCACCATCAATGACGTGCCTTCGAACAGCGCGGCGGGCAGTTTCGGGCCCACCGCGGGCATCACCACCGCGCGCGCCTGCTTCATCAGCGCCGGCAGGTCGCCGTCGTCGGGCTTGCGATAGGCGATGTTGATGTTCTGCGGCGGGGTCACGCCGACGCGGGTGAAATCGGCTTCGGGGCGCAGGCAGACGACGTCTATGCTCATCGGATTCTCTTCGTGTGGGATATGACAATTCGCGGGCCTCGGGCCGGCAGGGTCAGGCTTTGTGTTCCTGCGTGCGTTTGGCGATATCGGCCACCGGAAAGAAACACAGCAGCACCAGCGGTTCGGCTCCGGTATTGCGCGTCGCGTGTTTCTCTCCGGACGGAATCAGGATGGTGTCGCCGGCCTGCAGCGGATAACTGCCGCTGTCGGCCTCGGTGCAGCCTTCGCCGGACATCACGAATATGCATTCCTCGAAGCCCTGGTGGCAATGCCGGCCGCGCGGACTGTCGCCCGGTTTGACCGGCGGAATTTCTACCAGTCGCAGCGTCACCGATTCCGAGCCCTTTTCGCCGGAAACGATTTCCAGCGATTTGCGCCCGGGCAGGCCCATGCTTTTCGCTTCGGCCTGCGTCAGTACCTTGGCCATGGTTCAGCCTGCAATCTTGAGATGTTTGATTTCTGCGGTGCCGCCCTGTGCCTCGTCAAGCAGCGCGAAGATCTCGCCGCATTCCTTGGCGATGGCATCGGCGATGTCGTTGAGCATTTTCAGGCCTTTGGCTGCAGTGGCGTGTTCGGGCGCGCCGTACCAGCCGGTCGCGGCGATGGTCTTGATGTCGCGCAGCACCGGCTGATAGCTGCGCGTGCGGCGCAGGCGGTCCCATTTGCGGCCATGGGAGTGGTCCGACGAGTACTCGATGCGGTCGAGGTGCACCAGTTCCGGCTGGTAGGCGAGCACCGCCAGCGCTTCGATCTCGCCGCCGTGGGTCAGGCCGCCGCAGTCATGGCCGTAGAGTTCGGCGGCGACATAGCAGGCCTGCACGACGATCACGCTCATGCCGACTTCGCGGTGCAGTTTTTCCGAGGCGATCGCCAGCGATGGGATGTTGCCTTCGTGCCAGTTCAGGATCAGCAGGCGTTTTGCGCCGTGCTGCGCGGTCGAGGCACAGGTCTCGGTGACGACGCGCTGGTAGGTGTCGGGCGTCAGCGTAATCGTACCTTCGAACGGCATATGCATCGGGGTTACGCCCAGCGGTCCGCCCGGCAGTACCAGGCCGTCCATGCGCTCGGCGACGGCATGGCCGATGACATTGGCGGCATAGATGTCGGTGCCGGTGGGCAGGTGCGGCCCGTGCTGCTCGACGCTGCCTGCCGGCAGGATCACCAGCGGGTTCTTCTTGAATTGCGCGGCGATCTCGGGCTGGGTGAGGTCGATGAAGTAACGGGTGGAAAGTTTTGAGGACGAGTTCGACATGGCGGCTTCCCGATCAGGCGGCGCGCTTGGCGTCGTTCTTGGCGCGGGCGTCGTTCATCACTTCCTCGATGGTCACGCACTGGCCCTTGCGGTCGATCGACTTCAGCGCGGCATTGGTCATCGCCACCGCGACGTTGCCGTTATGCGCGGTCAGCTCGTTCGGCTTGCCCGACACGCAGCTGTCGGCAAAGGCCTCGAGCTCGGCACGGAACATGTCGCTTTCCGGCAGCTTGATGTCTTCGCGTTTCGCCCAGCCGTCCTTGCCGCGCTGGATGTAGAGCACGGAGTTTTGGTGCAGTAAATGGGGCGTGTCCCAGGTGCCGAAGTCGATTTCGTAGTGCATCAGGCCCTTGGAGCCGAACACCCGCACCGAGAAAATGCCGGGGGAGGTCCAGCACGAACCGACGTAGCCGATCTTGCCGTCCTTGAAGCGCACCAGCGACATCGACTGATCGTCCACTTCGGCGCCGACGGGCGACAGCTTGGACGCCATCGAGGACACTTCCTGCACTTCGCCGCCGAGCATGTGCAGCACGTCGAACTGGTGGATCGCCAGCTGCGACAGCGGGCCGCCGGGGGCGCGGTCCTTGTACCAGCGCCAGGTCTGCGGTGTCAGTTCCAGCGCGCGCTCGTTGGAGAAATTGGCTTCCATGAACGCAACGCGGCCCAGTTCACCGGCGTCGATTTTTTCCTTGATGATGCGGATGCCGGCCATCAGCCGCGCGCTGTGACCGACGGTGACGGTGATGCCGTACTGTTTCTGCAGCGCTTCGATTTTCAGGCCATCTTCCAGTGTCTGTGAAATCGGCTTCTCGGTGTAGACATGCTTGCCGCCCTTGGCGACGATTTCCGCCATCGGCAAATGCTGCTCGTTGGGCACCGTGAGCACGACGCCCTTGATTTCCGGGTTCGACAGCATGGTCTGCATGTCGGGCACCGCGGGCACGCCCATTTCCCTGGCGAAGGCATCGCGCTTCTCCTGCGAGCGGCTGTAGCCGGCGACGATCTGGACCTTGCTCGACTGTTTGGACGCGCGGGTCAGGACTTTGGCCCAGCGGCCGAGACCGACGATGCCGACTTTGACGGGGGTGCTCATGGGTGCGTGCTCCTCACTGAATTTAGGAATGGCAAAAACGCCGACGCGCCGGTCCGGCTGGTGAAAGGCCTTGCCGGCAGCATCAAGGCGTAATATCGTATTACGGTATTACGGTTCGGGTCAACCGGCAGCAGGCGGAACATCATGAATAATCCGAAAATCGAAGGAATTCAGAAACTTGCAGCGCCGCTCCGGCTGCAGGTGCTCGATGGTCTGCGCCGCGCGATTATCGACGGCCGACTGGCGCCCGGGGCACGGCTGACCGAGCGCGAACTGACCGAGATGATGGGCGTCTCGCGCACGGTGATCCGCGAGGCGCTGCGTCAGCTCGAAACCGAAGGCCTGATCGCCAATGTGCCGAACAAGGGACCGGTGGTGCGCGCCCTGTCACTGGCCGAAGCGAAGGATCTCTACACCATCCGCGCCGTGCTCGAGGGGCTGGCGGCACGGCTGTTCGTGCAGAACGCGGGCGCTGTCGAGCTGAAGCGGCTGGCGCAGGCGCTCGACGTCGTCGTCGGTGCCTATGAGCGTGGCGACGCACAGGAAGTGCTGGAGACCAAGAACCGTTTCTACGAAGTGCTGTTCGAGGGCGCCGGCAGCGAGACGCTGTCGTCCATGCTCGGCACGCTGCACGCGCGCATCTGGCGCTGGCGCGCGCTGGGGCTGTCGCATCCGCGGCGCTCCGACAGCCGTTCGCGCGAGAGCATCAAGGGGCTGCGCGCGATGCTCGCGGCGATCCGCAAGCGCGACGCCGAGGCCGCCGAGCGGCTGACGCGCGAAGAGGCGCACGGTGCCGCCACCGAGGTGATGCGGCTGATCGAACTCGGCGGCCACGGCACGAATTGACTCCGCTGAGCGCGTCGCGATGATCGATCTGTCAGTCCCGGAGTCAGGCTATTGCGCGGTCGTGCTGGTCGCCAGTTACGCACTGCGCGGCAGCACCGGCTTCGGCGGCTTTGCCGCGATGCCGCTGCTCGCGCTGGTGATTCCGATGAAGGTACTGGTGCCGGTGTGGACGCTGCTGACGATTTCGTCTTCGGCGACGCTGTTCGGCAAGGATCGCCGGCATGTATCGATGGCGATGATCCTGCGCATTCTCCCCTCATGCACGCTGGGCATACTACTGGGCCTCTGGCTGTTCAAGACGCTCGATGCTGCCTGGCTGACGCGTGGCCTTGGCGCGCTGGTCTCGGGGTATGGGTTCTATGCGCTATGGCAGACCCGCGGCGGTGGGCCTGCCAAACCCCCGCCGCGTGCGATTGCGCCAGTGGCAAGTTTCCTCGCCGGCGCCGTGGGCACGATCTTCGGCACGATGGCCAGCCTGTTTTTTGCGGTCTATATGGACGCCATCCGCGTGACCAAGGATCAGTTTCGCGGCACGCTGGCTGCGCTGATGATGACGCTGGCGGTGATTCGCGGCCTCGGCTATTTTGCCGTGGGCGAGTTTGGCCGCGAGTCGCTGCTGCTGTTTGCGGCCGCGCTGCCCTTCATGCTGCTCGGCATCTACCTCGGCGACCGTGTGCATTCCGGCATGAGCGAGATGACCTTTCGCCGCGTGGTATGCGCCATCCTGATCCTCAGCGGCGTGCCGCTGATGATCAAATAGCCTTCGCCGGAGCCCGGCTGACGATTGCCGTGTCAGAGGTATTGCGTGGTCACCCGCTCAGTGGGACGCCTGGTGTGCCGGTACGCCACCGCCCCTGGGCGCCCTGTGCGCCTGTGCCGATTGCGTGATCTTCTCGGTGTAGGCAATGGCGAGTGCCGAGATCACGAAGGTCAGGTGGATCATCGTCTGCCAGAGCAGGGTCTTCTCGTCGTACTGCGCTGCATTGATAAATGACTTCAGCAGGTGGATCGACGAGATGCCGATGATGGCGGTGGCGAGCTTGACCTTCAGCACGCCGGCGTTGACGTGCGACAGCCACTCCGGCTGATCGGGGTGTTTTTCCAGTTCCAGACGTGACACGAAGGTTTCCCAGCCGCCGACGATCACCATCACCAGCAGGTTGGAGATCATCACCACGTCGATCAGGCCGAGCACGATCAGCATGATCTCGGTTTCGGTGACGCTCTTCACTGTGAGCATGCCGATCAGGTGGATCAGTTCCGTCCAGAACTGCCAGACGTAGACGCCTTGGGCGACGATTAGGCCGATATAGAGCGGGGCCTGCAGCCAGCGGCTCATGAATATCCAGCGCGGCAACGGTCCGAGGGCGCTGGTGGCGGGTTTGGGGTTCTGCATGGCGGGCGTCCCGAAAAAAGTCGCTATTCTCTACGCTTCATGTGGCAATGCAAGCATTGCGCGAGAATATTAAAATAATTTTTAAAAACAAATAGTTATAAAATATCCGGCGGGCTGATGCCTACTGCCGGGTCAGGATCACGATCTTGCCCACGACCTTGCGGTCGCGCACCGCCCGCAACGCGTCCTGATAGCGGGCGAGCGGATAGGCGGCCATCACGTGCGGCCTGATCTTGCCGGCGACATACCAGTCGTAGAGTTCGCGCTGCACGCGCTGCACTTTTTCCGGCTGGCGGTCGCGGTAGGCGCTGTACTGCAAGCCGATCAACGAAATATTTTTCACCAGCAGGTGCCCCGCCTTGATTTCGGGGATACGCCCTTCGGCGAAACCGACGATGATCAGGCGTCCCGACCAGGCGATGACCCGCAGGCTGGCATCAAAGACGTCGCCGCCGACCGGGTCGACGATGATGTCAATGCCGCGCCTGCCCACCGCGGCCAGCACCTGGTCGCGGAAGGCATCGCGCAGGTTCGGCACATCGGTGCGCACGACATGGTCGGCGCCGTGGTGTTTTGCCAGCGCGGATTTTTCGGCGCTGCTGACGCTGGCCACTACCGTCGCTCCCAGTGCCTTGGCGACCTGGATGGTCGCGATGCCGACGCCGCCGGCAGCGCCGTTGATCAGCACGGTTTCGCCCGGCTGGTATTGGCCGCGCTCGACCAGTGCAAAATGGGCCGTGGGGTAGGCGATGCCCATGGCCGCAGCGTCGGCGAAACTCATGGTGTGCGGCAGCAGATAGCAGTTCTGCTGCGGTACCACGCAGCGCTGCGCGTAGGCGCCGTATTCATGCTGTGCGGCAACGCGGTCACCGGGTTTGCAGGTGGTTACGCCGGCGCCCACGGCGGCGACCACGCCGGCCATGTCCTTGCCCGGGCTGAACGGCCGTGGCGGCAGCACCTGGTAGGTGCCGCCGATGACCAGCAGGTCGGGGAAATTGACGCTGGCGGCATGCACGTCGACCAGCACTTCACCGGGCCCCGGGGCGGGGTCGGGCACGTCCTCCAGCAGCAGATTCTCCAGCGGTCCGTGCTCTTTGACGATCAGGGCTTTCAACGGCGGCTCTCCAGTTCAGCGGAGGCGCGATTGTAGCGTGCAGGCTCTGCCGATGACCAAACGCCGGGTATTGGTCCAACGGGTGCGCCGGGCGAACTGCGGAATTAATGAAGAAGGGGCGGCCACAGCCGCCCCCGGATATGCGTAAAGCGTGGTCAGTTTGATTTCAGGCCGACGGTTTTGATCAACCGGGCATTCTTGACCATCGAGTCCGCGACGACTTTGCGGAAATCCGCCGGTCCCAGAACAACGATCTCCGTCGCCTCAAAGGCCATCGCTTTCTTGACTTCCGGGGCCGTCATGGCCTTCGCGACTGTGGACCCCAGCTTGTCGATGACGGTCTTGGGCGTACCCCGCGGTACCGAGAAACCCATCCAGCCGGTGTAATCGAAGCCTGGCAGGGTTTCCGCGATTGGTGCAATACCGGGCAGCAGATCCGTCCGCTTGCTCAGGCTGTGGCCGATCGCGCGTACCCGTTTGGCGGAGACATGTCGCATCGCGGCAGGCGCGGGGATCAGCGACCACTGCGATTCGCCTGCTACCAGCGAAGCGGTCGAAGGGCCGCCGCCCTTGTACGGGACATGCAGGGATTCGATCTTGGTTTCCTGCACGAAATATGCGCCGGCGAGGTGGCTTTGCGAGCCGACGCCGGCCGAGGCCATGTTGAACGGCTTCCTGCCGCTTTTGGCATAGGCAATGAATTCGGGCACCGTTTTGACGGGGAGCGCGTTGGCAACCACCAGCACATTGAGCGTTACTGCAAACTGACCGACCATGTCGAAGTCGTTGAGCGGATGAAAGGGCGGATTTTTCAGCAACAACGGGGAAATGGTCGAGGCCGCAGAGGTCGTCGTAATCACCGTATATCCATCCGGATTGGCGAGCTTGGCGATTTCCATGCCGATGACACCGCTGGCACCACCGCGGTTGTCCATCACAATCTGCTGTCCGATGACCTGGGTCATTTGGTTGCCCACGATGCGGGTTAACGTATCAACGGAGCTTGCGGGGCCGTTGGGAATGATGACGCGTATCGGACGGCTCGGATAAGCATCAGCTGCCTGCGCATTGATTGATAGACCGCCAAGGCCGGACGCTGCAAGCAGTGTGGCTAAGACGCGCGTGATGTTCATGGTTGCTCCTCCTGGATAAATGAATTGTTTTGGGGAATCTGCATTCCCGTTTTGCATTTTTTGTATTATTGTATTATCGTAATACAATAACGTAAAGCAAAAGGTTGCCATGTCCGTTGTGCCGTTGCTGGAAATTGCCAAACACGCTGCCCCGCTGCGTCAAAAAGTTGAAAGCGCTTTGCGCCAGGCGATCGTCGATGGCCAGCTCCGTCCCGGGCAGCGGCTCACGGAACGGGAGTTGACGGTCAGCTTGGGGGTATCAAGGACGCTGGTTCGCGAAGCTTTGCGGCAACTCGAGTCGGAAGGTTTGATTTCCGTCATTCCCAACCGCGGGCCCATCGTGCGGGAACTCAGCGCCGACGAAATCGAGGATCTCTACGCAATCCGGGCCGTGCTTGAAGGACTGGCAGCCAGACGCTTTGCGGAAAAAGCGGACGACGAAAGCCTGCGCTTGCTGGGCGAGACGGCGGCAGATGCCATTTCCGCATACCAGGCAGGTGAGCCTGTCCGCGCACTTGAGGCCAAGAACCGTTTTTACGACCTGCTGGTTGCCGGTGCCGACAGCCAATCACTGTCCACCATGCTCGCGACATTGCATTCGCGCATCAAGCAGTGGCGTGCCGTCGGCATGACACACCCGCAGCGTTCGCCTGCCCGGTCGCAAGAGGCCATTGAGGGTCTAAACGCGATTTGGTCCGCAATTGGCCGGCGGGATGCTGCCGCCGCAGAAGCGGCAACGAGGGACGAGGCGCGACGTGGCGCAGCAGAACTCATGCGTTTGCTCGCCGATACGCCAGTCAAGGCTGCAGCTCGTTCATAGAATTTTTTCGATTGCAGTGCCTGATTTCAACAGCGAATAGCCGGAGGCAGCTGATGGCGCGTTTAAGTTATGTTGATCCCGAGACAATTTCCGATCCGCAAATCCGTGGCTGGCTCGAAGATGCCATTGCCGCTGGCCGTCCCGGTCCGGAGAACCAGGCGATCCGCGCGCATCAGCCCGACGTGATGCGTTCATTCACGCTGACGCGCGAGATGCTGTTCGACAATGGCGCCGGCGTGGTCGAACATGAC
>Ga0105107_10000564_pt1 | contig 23714 bp, 18 predicted proteins | sample PPLLaktember2015_6_FD_79335 | JGI IMG/M metagenome (GOLD analysis project Ga0105107, IMG submission 79335) | Freshwater sediment microbial communities from Prairie Pothole Lake near Jamestown, North Dakota, USA - PPLs Lake P8 Core (1) Depth... | ecosystem: Environmental > Aquatic > Freshwater >... | reverse complement strand
TTCCTTGCGGGGCCAATCGGCTTCTGATATCTTAGGCGCTGAACATGCCCGACTTCCCGATCTCCGGCTATCACGGCCGCGTGCTCGTCGCCGACCTCACCCGCGGCGAGGTCCGGACCGTCCCGCTCGACCCCGATACGGCCATGAGCTACCTCGGCGGCCGCGGCCTGGCGACGCGGCTCCTGTACGATACGATCGAGCCGGCGTGCGATCCGCTCGGGCCGGACAACGCCTTCGTCATCGCCTCCTCGCCGCTCGTCGGCTCCGGCGCGCCGACCGCCGGCCGGGGCCATATGGTCTTCAAATCCCCGCTCACAGGCGTCATCGGGACGTCGAACTCCGGCGGTACGTGGGGCGCCGCGTTCAAGTCGGCCGGCTACGATGCCCTCGTCGTCACGGGCGCCTCCGCCTCCCCCGTGACGATCGACATCACGCCGGAGCGGGCCGAGATCCTGCCCGCGGACCATCTCTGGGGCCGGACGATCCACGAGACGAACGACGCGCTCGCGGCGGCGTCCGAGCCCGGGCGGCCCGCCCGCGTCCTCTGCATCGGGCCGGCGGGGGAGAACCTCGTCCGCTTCGCCGCCGTCGCCAACGACCGGAACCGCGTCTATGGCCGCTGCGGGCCGGGGGCCGTCTGGGGCGCGAAGAAGCTCAAGGCCGTCCGGGTCCGGGGCCGGGAGAAGATCGCCGTCGCCGACCCGGAGAAGTACAAATCCGGCCTCGACCAGGCCATCTACCTCATGAAGCAGGCGCCGGTCACCAAGCGCCTCATGCGCGACCTCGGCACGGCCGGCCTCGTCGAGCTGATCAACCTCATCGCCATGCTGCCGCACAAGAACTTCCAGGACTGCCTCCACCGCGACGAGGACGTCGAGCGCATCTCCGGGGAGACCCTGGCCAAGACCGTGCTCGAGAAGGCCGGCTCCTGTTACCTGTGCCCGATCGGCTGCCAGCGGCACACGCGCGTCGCCGGGCGCGACGGCGGCGAGGAGCGCGGCGAGGGCCCGGAATACGAGACCATGGTCCTCATGGGCCCGCTTTGCGGCATCTACGACATGGCCGCGATCACCCGGGCCAATTACCGGGCCAACGAGCTCGGTTTGGACACGATGAGCTTCGGCGGAACGCTCGCCTGCGCCATGGAGCTTGCCGAACGCGGGCTCATCGGACGCGAAGAGGCGGGCGGGCTCGACCTCGCCTTCGGCAGCGCCGATGCCCTCGAAGCCCTGGTCGTAATGACCGCCCGCCGGGAAGGCCTCGGCGCGGCCCTGGCCGAGGGCGCCTTCCGCCTGGCCGCCGGCCGCGGCCGGCCCGAATGTGCCATGACCGTCAAAAAGCTCGAGATCCCGGCTTACGATCCTCGGGCCTCGCTCACCCAGGCCCTCGGCTACATGACCTCGCCGACCGGGGCCTGCCATCTCCGGGGCGGCTACGCGGTCTCCCTGGCCTTCTTCGGCGGGGCCAGGGAGATCCCCCGGTTCAGCCTGCTCCAGTCCCCGATCGCCATCCGGAACATGCAGAACGTCGGCATCCTCCAGGACAGTCTGGGCGTCTGCCGCTTCACCGGCTACGCGTTTTCCGCCGATCCCTGGGCGCGCATGGCGAGCGGCGTCACCGGCCGCGACTTTTCCGTCGCCCGGCTCGAGGAGATCGAGAACCGCGTGGCCACGCTCGAACGGCAATTCAATGTCGAGGCCGGCGTCACGGCGGACGACGATTCTCTGCCCGCCCGGTTCGCCGATGTCCCCATCATCGTCGAGGGCAAGGAACGACGGGTCACTCGCGAGGACCAGGACCGCATGAAACGGGATTATTATGCCGTCAGGGGCTGGGACGCGTCCGGCCGGCCGGCGCCGGAGCTCCTCCGCTCCCTGCGGATCGAGGAGAGCCGGCGATGAGCGGACCCCGATGGCAGGCGACCGAGGACCTTTTCCGGGAGTTCCAGGCCCTCGGCCGGGCCTCCCTCCTCACCGATGTCCAGGACAGTCACAGCGGGAACATGGCCCTCCGCCGGACGAACGAGCGCGGCGAGGACGAGATCGTCATCACGGCCACGGGCTCGCAGAAAGGCGACCTCGATCCGAGCCAGATTTGCTTTCTTTCGGCCACGGAGACGGATTACGGCTACTACAAGGCCTCGTCCGAGACGGACATCCACGCCCGCATCCTCTCGCTGCCGGGCGTCCGGGCCTCGATGCACGCCCACCTCAAAGACCTCATCCTGGCGACGCTCGATGATGCCCCCAAGCCCGCCCGGCCGCCGGATTTTGTCCCCGTCGATCCGCTGGCCCGGCGGTATCTCGGCCCGGCCATCCCCGTCGACTGGTTCGCCGTGCCGAGCGGCTCGCCCGAGCTGGCCCGCGTCATCCCCGAACGGCTGGCCGCCCATCCGCTGACCATCATCTTCGGGCACGGGGCCATGGCCAAGGGCCGGAGCCTCCGCGAGGCCTTCTTCCGGCTCAGCGTGGGCAATTATGCCGGGGCCGTCGTCCGGAGCATGGAGAAGCTCCGCGTCGATGTCGGCGCCGTCCGGCGGGGCATCGCGGCCGATCCCGCCCGCGCCTTTGCCGGCCCGCCGCCGGACTACGACGTCGACGGCGATGGGCGCTCGGATTTCCGGGACGAAGAGGAGATCCAGAGGGAATTCGTCAAGGCCGGCCACCGCATATTCGAATCCCGGCTGTCGCCCTTTCACACGGGCTCGATGTCGGTCCGCGGCGTTACGACGATGCTCTACGCGCCCAAGGCCTCGATGCCGCGCGACGTGGGCGGACCGCTGCTGAGCGTCCCCCTCGCCGCGGCCCCGGACGACGACGCGGAGACCGCGGTCCACAAGGCGATCTACGCGGCGAGCGATTTCCAGTCGGTCATGCACTGCCATGTCCCGGAGGCCGAGGCCTCGGCCCACTATGTCTATCCCGGCGAGACCGCTCCGGCCGGCCGCATCATCCCGATCGACGCCGAGGGCTCCTTCCTCTATCTGGTCATCCCCGTCCTGCCGCCGGATGTGCCCGCCGCCGGGCTCATCCGCTCCCTCCATGAATATAAAGTGGCCGTGGTCAGGGGAGGGGGCGTCTGGGCGGTCGGCGCCCAGTCCCTCTCCGAGGTCCTCCATCACCCCTCCTCGGTCCGCGAGATCTGTTTCTACAGGATCGGCGCGGTCGAGCGCGGCCTGGACCTCCGCCGCATGGAACCCGACAAAGCCAAGCGCTGGTGACGCCGCCGCCGCCCGGCTCAGGCTTTCACCCCGCCCCCCTTTCGGGGTGAAGGCTCACCCCATGAAATCACCCCCAAAGGGTATTGCCCGCCCCGGGCGTTGGGCTATTCTGATGGAGAAAATCGGACAAGACCGGAAATCAGGATGAGCCGTAACCCTTTCGACAGCGTCAACCTCCCCGGCGGCGGACCCGGTCTTCTCGGCGGCCTCGGCCCGCGCAAGCTGCGGACCAAGATGCTGCTCCTGTTCGGCGCGCTCATGGCCGGGTATGTCGCCCTGTCCCACGTCCTCCACAGCGAGCCCGCGGCCTTGGCCGCGGTTAGCCTGGCCTTCTTCGCCGTCGGCATCGCCGGCGTCGTCTTCCTCAGCGGCCTGATCACGCGCCCGCTCGTCCAGCTGACGCGGACCGCCGAGCGCCTGGCCGGGGGTGATCTCAGGCAGCGGGCCCGCGTCTTCGGCCAGGACGAGGCCGGCCTGCTGGCCAGGACGTTCAACGGCATGCTCGACGGATTGGAAAAGATCGTCAGGGACCTGGAGGCCCGCAACCGGCTCCTCGAGGGCGAAGCCACGAAGCGCGCGGCGCAGATGGACAGGGACAGCGCCGAGCGGATCCGCATCGAAAAGGAGCTGCGGCAGGCCCGGATCGAGATCGACCACCTTGTCGACAAGCGGACCGAAGAGCTCGCCCGGGCCAACGACGAGCTCCACGGCAAGGTCCTCGAAACACGCCGCTCGGAAGATTATCTCCAGAGCACGCTCGACCGTCTGGAGCGGTCGCTAGAGGGGACCTTCCGGGCCATGTCCTTGACCCTCGAGCTCCGGGACCCCTACATGGCCGGGCACCAACAGCGGGTTTCCAGCCTGGCCGTGGCCGTCGCCCAGGAGATGAACCTCCCTTGGGAAAAGATCGAGGGGATCCGCTTTGCCGGCATCATCCATGACATCGGCAAGATCTCCGCGCCGGCCGAGATCATGACCAAGCCCTGCCGGCTGACCAAGACGGAATTCCAGCTGGTCAAGGACCACCCCCGGGTCGGCTACGATATGATCAAGGATATCGCCTTCCCCTGGCCCGTGGCCCATATCATCCTCCAACACCACGAACGGCTCGACGGGTCGGGCTATCCCGATGGGCTCGTCGGCGACGCCATTCTGGCGGAAGCCCGGATCCTGGCCGTGGCGGATGTCGTCGAAGCCCTCTGCGCTTTGAGGCCGTACCGCCCGGCCCGCGGCATCGAGAAGGGTCTCGAGGAGATCCGCAAGGGCCGCGGCATTCGCTATGACACGCGAGCCGTCGACGCCTGCATCAGGCTCTTCCGCGAGGGCCGGTTCTCCTTCAAGAAGGAGACCGAAGCCCCCGTCTTCCAGTAACGGCCGGGGGACTCCCGCCGCGTTGACTTGGGGGGGCGATTCCGCTAGAATTTCTGAACCCTGGCGGCGTAGCTCAGTTGGTCAGAGCATGCGGCTCATATCCGCAGTGTCGGGGGTTCAAATCCCTCCGCCGCCATTTCTCCAGGATGTCGCCCTCATGACGCGAACGTGAGCATGCCCGCCCGAACGGCCGCTGGCCGCCTCTTCGCCGCCTTCAAGAAGGCCGCCCTGGGCGGCCGCATGATCGGGCCCGGAGACCGCGTGCTCGCGGCCGTATCCGGCGGTCCGGACTCGGTCGCGCTCGTCGAGCTCCTTCTCGAGCTCCGGGGGGAGATGCCCCTCGAGATCCGCCTGGCCCATTTTAACCACCGGCTGAGAAACGAGGCCCGGGACGACGAGCGCTTCGTCCGGGGCCTCGCCGGCCGCTGGGTCCTCCCCCTGACCGTGGAATCGGCCGACGTGCGGGCGGTTGCGTCCCGCAAGAAGATGAACCTCGAGGAGGCCGGGCGCGACCTCCGCTACGCGTTCTTGCGGCGGGCTGCGGCGGCCGCCGGGGCGACCCGGATCGCCACCGGCCACACGATGACCGACCAGGCCGAGACCGTGCTCATGCGCCTGATGAGAGGCACGGGTCTCTCCGGATTGGCCGGGATCGCGCCTGTCGTCGCCGTCCCGCCCTGCCCCGTCATCCGGCCCCTGCTGACGATCGCGGGACCCGATCTCCGCGCCTGGCTCGAACGCCGGGGCGTTCCCTTCCGTGAGGATGCCTCGAACCTCGACCGGCGATACCTCCGCAACCGCATCCGGGCCGAGCTCCTGCCCGAGCTCGCGAGCCGGTACGAGCCGCAGATCGTCGGCCACCTAGCCCGGCTGGCCGGCATCGTACGGGAGGACGACGAGCTTCTCCACGGTTTTGTCCGCGAGCTCGCCGAAGAGTTCATCCTCCGCAAGGGGAAGGCCGCCGAGCTCGACCTCAAGACCCTGCCTCTCCTCCTTCCCGCCCTGGCCCGGCGCGTCACCCGGGAATTCCTCCGGGAGATCACCGGCAGCCTCAGGGACGTCTCTTACGATGATGCGGAATCGATCCTCGCCCTCGGGGAGGGCAAGGACCTGACCCTCCGCCGGGGGATCGTCCTGCGGCGCGAATCAGGCCGGATCGGACTCCGGAAACGGCCCGCACCCTCGAAGCCCTTTGAAGCGGTCTGGGACGGGCGTGGCCGGCTCGCCCTCGCCGCGGCCGGCCTGTCCCTCGCGGGCGGCCGGCACCGGGCGGAGGCGTCCCGCCGGTCGTTCAAGAGCGATGATCGGGCCGGCGCCGCATTCGACGCGGCCACGCTCGTCTTCCCGCTCACGGTCAGGTCCCGGAGGCCGGGCGATCTCTACCGGCCGCTCGGCGCCCCGGGCCGCAAGAAGCTCAAGGAGATCCTCAGGGCCAAGGGCATCCCGGCCGGCGGCCGCGACCGGCTGCCCGTCGTCCTTTCGCAGGGGGAGATCGTCTGGGTCCCCGGACTCCCAATCGCCGAATCGTGCAAGATCTCCGCGGCTACGACCTCGGTCTTTACGATCCGCCTCGAATGGGCGCGGGAGCGGTGCCGCCCGGCCCGTCTTCCCAGAGCCTAGCGCCTGTACAGGCCCAGGTAGGCCCTGACGATCCCGTCCCCCCAGAGCATGGCCACGAATGCGGCCGGGGCGATGAAGGTCCCGAAGGGCAGGGCGAACTGGAAGTCCTTTCCCCGCCGGGCGATGAGGAAGAGGCCGAAGACGGCGCCGGCGAACGACGCGAGGATGAGGACGAGGAGAGTCCGGGCGGTGCCGAGGTACGCTCCGACCATGAGCATCATGGTCACATCACCCATGCCCAGACCCTCCTTCTTCCGGATGAGCAGGTACGCGCCGTAGACGAGGAGCAGGAATCCCGCCCCCACGACCGCGCCGAGGAGAGCGCCCCGGAAGTCCGGGTCGCCCCCGACGAACGAGTAGGCGAGGGCCAGGACGAGGCCGGGCATGGTGACCGCGTCGGGCAGGATCTGGTGAAAGGCGTCGATGAATCCGAGCACGATGAGGGCGCTCGTGAAAAGACAGCCGGCGAAGAAGTCCGGGCCGAGGATGCGCCCGGAATGGACATAGACGAGGACGAAGCCGGCCGCGGTCAGGGCTTCGACGGCGGGATAGAGGGGCGAGATCGTCCGGCCGCAGGCGCGGCACCGTCCGCGAAGGATGATGTAGGAGAGGACCGGGACGTTGTCGTAAGGCTTGATGCGGGCGCCGCAGCCCGGGCATGCGGAGGGGGGATGCGACAGGCTCAGCCCCCGGGGCAGGCGGTAGATGACGACATTGAAAAAACTCCCGAAAATGAGGCCGGCCAGAGCGATGAGGACGAGCGTCACCGTTTCCATGGGCTGATTACCGTCTTCACCGTTCCCGCTGCCGGATCGTAAACGTAGGCCTGCCCGTCCAGGTCCGTGGGGACCTCCCGGAGGAAGCCCGTCCTGGCGAGCGTCTCGAGGTCGGCCGGCAGGCGCCCGTAGCGCTCGCGGTACCGGCCCGCCGCCGCCTCGAGGGCCTCTTTATCGGTCGCCGCCTTGATGTTGTAGAGGTGGTTCGAGGCGATCTTCTTCGTCCGCTCGTCCGGGGCCTTGTTGTAGATCTCGAGCCAGGTCTCCCAGGAGGTCTTCAGGTCGCCCTTCTTGAAGATGGCATTGGCCCGGAGCCTTTCGACGAAATCCGGCGCGCCGGGGATCTTCATGCACTGCTCGAAGTACTTCTCCGCCAGGGGATAGTCCTTGAGAGTCATCAGGGCGATATGCCCGGCATTGAAGGGATAGACCCACTGGTCGGGGTTGTTGGCCGCGCCCCGGTCGAGGATGGCGAACGCGGCGGGAGGGTTGCGGGCGTCCTGGATGGCGATCAGGGCGCCGACCTCGTACGGGTCCTGGAAGCGGGGATCGAGCTCGTTGATGATGGCGAAGATGTGGTCAAGGTGGTCGAAGCGGTCGTCGATCGTCGGCGTCGTGTAGTATTGAATGGCCCAGAGATAGATGGCGTCAGCGGCCAGGGCCCGGTAGCCGAAGGCGGCGTACCTCAGGAACTTACCCGACGGGATATAGATGATGGACGAACCGGGGATTTTCGTCCGGACGATCTTGTCCGTCCTGGCCTTGAGTCCCATGATCCCGGCCGCGCCCGCCAGGAGGAAGAGGACGATGAGGATCGTCGCCGAGCCCCTCCGGAAACGCGGCGTTTTCATGAATCCGCCCGCCGGCCCTGCCCCGGGGCATTCACGAGCCGAGGCGGCTGCAGATGCGAGGCGTCAAAGGGTGAAGCTGTACTCGGAGTACTGCGAGCCCTTTGCAACGAAGCAGATGCGACCGAATCGGCTTGCCCGAAGGGTGAAAACGCCGCTCTGGGGCTTTCTGGCCGGGTGGAGAATAGCGGCGTTTTCATGAATGCTCAGATGAAATCCCGGCGCCTGAAGATCAGCACGGCCAGGCCGAGGATGAAGGCCGTGTAGCAGACGCCGTAGAGGAAGGACGAGAGATAGATGCCCGGCGGGATGGGCAGTCCGTGGACGACCTCCGTCTTGAAGTTGAAGTTCTCGAGGTCCGGCAGGACCTGGTAGAGGCCCTGGACCAGCGTCCGGCCCGCTCCCGGCCGCATCTTGCGAATGATGAGCTCCAGCCCCCACGACAGGTGCCCGATGAGGGTGAAGGCCAGGGCGAAGAGCGAGCTCAGGATGGGCGTCGAGAAGGACGAAAAGAGGATGGCCACCGCGGTGATCAGGACGAGCTCGAGGAAGATGTAGGCCACGGCGACGAGGAGGCTCCCCTCGATCTTGAGCGTGTGAGCGTAGACGATGGCCAGGAAGATCAGGGCCATCGCCGAGGTCATGACGAAGAGCGTCACGACGAGCCCGAGGAACTTGCCCAGGATGAATTCGGCCCGGTGGACCGGCTTGGAGAGGAGGGTGAAGATCGTCTTCTTGTCGATCTCCTTGTACACGAGGCCTGTGCCGATGAGGATGGCCATGAGGACGCCGAAGATCGAGATCGAGGCCAGCCCGACGTCCTTGATGATCTTGACCCGGTCGCCGACGGTGAGGACCGCCAGGACCCGGGCGGCGACGATGCCCAGGGCCGCGAAGAAGAAGAGGAGATAGAGGATGCGGTCGCGCTTGGCCTCTTTGAACGTGATACCCGCGATGGCCCCGATCTTCATGTCCGTGTCACCGTATCGACGAAGATGTCCTCGAGGGTTTCCGTCCGCGGCGAGAGGGAGATGAGCCGGCCCTTGCGGTCACGGACGAGGCCGACGACCTCGTCGACCCGGGCCTCGTCGTAGACCCTGAGGAGGACCCGGTCGTCCCGGGTGGTCACGCTCTCGCCGAGCCCCTCGAACGTCTGCGCCGGGAGTCCCGAAACGGTCACTTCCGTGAACAGGACCTTCTCCGAGATGAGGTCCCGCAGGCCGCCCTCCTTGACGATGCGGCCGCCGACGATGATGGCCACGCGGTCGCAGATCATCTCGATGTCCTGCAGAATGTGCGAGGTGAAGAAGACGGTCTTGCCCTCGTCCTTGAAGCGGACGATGATGTCCCGGATCTCCTTGCGGCCGAGCGGGTCCATGCCGCCCAGGGGCTCGTCGAGCACGACGAGCTTGGGGTCATTGACGAGGGCTTGGGCCAGCCCGGCCCGCTGGAGCATGCCCCGGGAGTATTTCCGGAGCGGCAGGTCCGCGGCCCGCTCGAGGCCGACGAGCTTGAGGAGCCTGGGAATGCGCTGGTCCTTCTCCGCCCGGCCGAGCCCGAACAGGTCGGCGGTGAAGGCCAGGAACTCCCGGGCCGTCAGATAGTCGTAGAAATAGGGGTTCTCCGGCAGGAAACCGAGGGCCGCGCGGGATTGCGGTTGGGAATGGGGCCGGTCGAAGATCGCGATCGTCCCGGCGTCGGGCCGGATAAGGCCGAGGAGGCACTTGATCGTCGTCGTCTTGCCCGCGCCGTTCGGGCCGAGGTAGCCGAAGGTTTCGCCCTCGCGTACCGAGAAGGTGATGCCTTTGAGGATCTCGCGGGTTTTGGGAATGAAACCGACGCGGAATCTCTTCTGCAGCTTCTCGATCCGGATCGCGTCGGCCATCGCCCTTATTGTATGGAACAGCGGCCCAAAGTCAACCGGAAGGCCCGGTCACTTCAGGTTCGCTTCGAACAGCTTGAAGATCCTCTTGTACTCGTCGGTCCAGGCCGAGACCGTCGTGAAGGAGTGGTTCTCGACCGGGTAGAAGGCGACGCTCCAGTTCTCCTTGCCGAGCTCGATGAGGCGCTGGGCCAGCCTGACCGTGTCCTGGAAGTGGACGTTCGTGTCGACCATGCCGTGACAGATGAGGAGGGCGCCTTTGAGCCCTTCCGCGAAGTTGATCGGGGAACTCCGCTGATAGGCTTCCGCGTCCTTATGGGGCAGGTTGAGGATGTCCACGGTATAGCCGGCGTGGTAGTGGGCCCAATCGGTCACCGGCCTGAGGGCCGCCCCGGCCCGGAATGTGTCGCCGGCGGTGAACAGGGCCATCAGGGTCAGGAAGCCGCCATAGCTGCCGCCGTAGCAGCCGATGCGGGCCGGGTCGATGGGCGCCTTGGCGGCCAGGTACCGGGCCGCGTCGACGATGTCGTCGAGGTCCTTGCCGCCCATGTGACGGTAGATCCCCGTCCGCCAGTCGCGGCCGTAGCCGGAGCTGCCGCGGTAATCGACATCGAGGACGTAATAGCCTTGCTCCATCAGGAAATTGTGGAACATGTATTCGCGGAAGTAGGTGCTCCAGCCCCGGTGGGCATTCTGCAGGTAGCCCGCGCCGTGGATGAAGATGACGGCCGGCCGGGCCGGGTGCTGCTTGAGCGGCGTGAAGAGGCGGGCGAAGACCTCCGCCCCGTCGCGGGCCTTGATCCGGACGATCTCGGGATCATGCCAGGGATAAGAACGGAACTCCTCGGTCGTCGAGACGGTGACCTGCCTGGCCGGAGCCAGAGGCGCGTTGGCCTGGAGGTAGAGCTCGGGGGGCCGGTTCGAATAGGAATGGATGACCGCCAGGCTCTTTTCGTCGGGAGAGAGAACGGCCTCGTTCTGTCCGGCGAGGGAGGTGATCTTCGTCCGGGCGCCGCCGTCGGCCGCCATCCAGTAGTAATGGGTTTCCCCGGGGTGTTCCTCGCTGGTTACGAGTAAGAGGCGCCGGCCGTCCCGGGAGAGGGAGGCTTGCCGGACCTCGAAGCTCCCCGACGTCAGGGGCCGCAGGTCCTTGCCGTCGAGCCCCGTCTTGAAGAGGTGGGCGAATCCGTCCTTCTCCGAAATGAAGGAGACGGAGCGGCTGTCCGGCCACCAGAAGATATTGGTCAATCCGAATTCACCGATCCAGGCGTCGTCGTGGACCTGGACGATGAGGGACGTCTTCCCCGTGGCCGGATCGAGCTTGAAGAGCCAGGCGTCCTTGCGGTCCTCGGAATCGGCGGTCATGACGCATTGCCGGCCATCGGGCGACCAGAACATCTGGCCCGGCGAAAGCTTACGCTCGCCCAAGCCGAAATCCACGGGCTTGACTTCCCCCGTGGCCACCGACAGGACGCCCGCCCAGACGTTCCGGCCGGCATAGGCGGCCTTGGCGTGGGACCGGATGGTCTCCGTGTAGCCGGAGCGGGTCACGTAGCTTGGAACGACCGTCGGCTTTTCTTCCTCTGTCGCTTCGAAGACCGTAAAGGTCACGGTCTGCATATCCGGGGATAGCGCCATCGCTCCGACGTTCTGTGATTCCTTGAGGACATAGGGCTTCCGGCGCGGAAGTTGGGCCAGCTGGGGCAGTCCGCCTCCCGGAGGGCCACCCCTCATCCCCCCCGTCATCCCGCCCCGCTGCAGCTCCTTGAACAGGGCCTTCTGCTGGTCGGCATACCATTTTTCGATCTCATCGGGCGTCTTCTCCGCCGGCGGGGTCCTTTTGGTAAAGGACGTCAGCTGACGGATCGGGCCCTCGATGAGTGACAGCAGGAAGAGGTTATCGGACAGGGCGAAGACGACGTTCTTCTCGTCGGCCGTGAACCGGGCCCCCGATTCCCTCTCGTCCGTGGCCGTCAGCTGGCGGCTCTTGCCGGTGCGCAGGTCGAGGAGAAAGAGGTCTCCGCTCTGATTGACGAGGACTCGCTTCCGGGCCTTGTCGAAGGCCATTTCGCCGTCCAGGCCGCCGAAGCCCATCATGAATCCGCCCATACGGAGCGATCGGCCGCCCGCTTCGCGGAGCGGCGGGTTCCTGAGCATCTCGTCGGACTTGACCGGCCGGGGCGATGGATCGGCGAGGGTCGCGGCATATTGTTCGCTCCGGCTTGTGCCGGGCTGTCTCCACCGGAAGTAGAGGGTCTTGCCGTCGACGGCCCAGACGGGGTCGGACGGCGCCTGTCCGACGAAATCCTCGCCCTTCATGATCAGGTCGATTGCGAGGTTCTCGAGGGGTGCCTTGGCCGCCACGGGGGCGGCCGGCTGCGGGGCCTGCGGCTCTTGGGCCGGGGCCGGGAACGAGCAGGCTAACAGGGCCAGGCCGATGGCCAAGCCGGCAGCGAGAGGGACGCGGATCCTCGATATCATTGCGACCTCCGGGCGAGGGATTCAGACGAGACCTTTGATCCGCCGGGCGTTCTCCAACAGCTTGTCCTGGGTGAAGACGTGCTCTCGGGTCAGGGCCAGATGGAGCTTGAGTTGGGCCCGGATCTCTTCGAGAGAGTCCAGCCGCAGGGCCGCCTCGTACTTGGCGGCGAGATCCCGCTCGAGGCCGGGCAGCGACTCGAGGGCCGAGAGCCGGCCCGTTCCGGGATATGCGACCGGCATGGGCAGCCGAGAGCGCTCGACGCCCGCGGCGTCCGTCTCCGCGTTCTCGATGGCGACGACGTCGCCGAGCCTGACGAGGATGCCCGCGAGCTTGTCCCAGTGGCGCATGTGGTTGGTCGAGTTCTTGAAGAGCCGCTGGCCGAGGTCCTGGTGCTCGTTGAACATCATGACGTACTTCAAGTAGCGATGCATGGCCTCGTTCTCGAGTCGGCAGAGGCCATGGAGGAGCTGGAGGTCCTCGCGGCGCCCGCGGTCGGGGTGCGGGGCGAAGCAGGCCGCGCCCGCGGCCCCGGCGGATTCGACGGCGGCGATCATGGCCGCGAACTGGCCGATGTGGCGGACCTCGTCGTAGGAGATGTTCCAGACCATGTTCTCGATCTCCGGAAAGGCCTCGGGCTCGATCTCCGCCGACTGGTAGAGGTCTGTCACGGCCTCCTCGGTCCTTTTGTCCTCCTTGAGGTTGTCGAGAATCCGGGGATAGCGCACGATCTCATCGGTGCCGAAGCCGGGGTCGACGCCCAGGCGGGTCAACGTGATGCCCAGCTGGAGGGCGTGGTACATCTCGTCGATGCCGATCTGGATCGTCTGGGCCCGGGCGTCGGTCGTCTGCTTCGAGACCGGATCCGCGTAGAGGAACTGGCCCTTCGGCATGGAGTAGGCGTGGATCACATATTCGAAGCTGACGGCCCACTCGTGATGAAGGGCCGCATTGAGCAGGCGGACGATGTCGTCGCGGGTCTTGACGGACTTGATGTTGTCCATGGGCCCTCCTGTCTTTTGCTCGAAGGGGGATTATAGCCGGCCGCCGGCCCTTTGGCTAGCCTTGAGAGATGGGGATCCGGCCGTTTTCTCATCGCCGCAATCACCCCGCCCGGCGATTGACCCTCGAGACCCCCCATGCGATTCTGCCTGCGGTCGCAACGATCACGGTGCGACTGCCTCGAAAGAGGCGGCGCCAAGGTTGTGAAAAGGGAGAAGGAGGATCCTTCTCCCCCGTTTTTTTCCGTCCTCGTCTTCCCCTCGACCTTCTTGGGGAAGAGTCTTGATTCGGGTATAATCGGGCGAGCGTCATCAGAGGAGATCGACCATGTCCGATTTCGGCGGGGCCGCGAAGCCGCTTTCCGAGAATCCCGACTACAAGATCGCCATCCTGGGGGTCCCTTTCGACGAGAAATCGAGCTACCTGCGGGGCGCCGCCGGCGGCCCGGCCGCCATCCGGCGGGTTTCGACCGGCAAGTGCTATTGCGGCTACACGGAGCTCGGCGTCAACCTCGAAGAGGACACGGTCCTAGTCGACCTCGGAGACGTCGACACCTCCGGCGACCCGGATAAATCGTTCGCCCTGATCGAGAAGGGCGTGGCCGCGATCCTCGACAAGGGCGCCACGCCCATCGTCCTCGGCGGCGATCATTCGATCACGTATCCCGTGCTCAAGGCCTTCGCCCGCAAGTTCAAGCCGCTCGACGTCCTCCACTTCGACGCCCACCCGGATCTTTACGAGGACCTCTACGGCGACCGCCTGTCGCACGCCTGCCCGTTCGCCCGCATTCTCGAGGACGGCCTGGCCGCGGGCGTCGTCCAGATCGGCGTCCGGGCCATCACCGCCGCCCACCGGTCCAAGGCCCTCAAGAGCGGCGTCCGCATGGTCGAGATGAAGGACATCCAGGATCCGCTCCATCTCCGCTTTGCCAACCCCGTCTACATCTCGTTCGACCTGGACGCCCTCGATCCCGCCTTCGCCCCGGGTGTCTCCCACCACGAGCCGGGCGGGCTTACGACCCGCCAGGCCCTTCAGGTCATCCAGGCGCTCAAGGGCCGGATCGTCGGCCTGGACATCGTCGAGCTGAATCCGTCGCGCGACCCCTCGGCCATCACCGCCGCGGCCGCCTTCAAGATCATCAAGGAAACGGCCGGGCGGATCGTGCGGCCCTGATGGGGAAACCCTTAAAAAAGCGCCTGTTCGCCGCCGGGCAGCGGTCCGCACGCTTCATGATCCGCTGATATTCCTGATACCAACTCCGGGAGGCCGGAGAGTGCGGGCTGTTGTCAGCAAAAGGGGGGTTGATGATGGGAACCAAAAAGGTGGGGGCTTTCTCCAGCCCGCGCAAGAAAGCCACTCTCATTATAGCATGCGGAGGTCATTTGGCAAGTTCTTTTTGCCCCGTTTTTATCAATTTATTTGTCGAGCCCCAACCTATTGATTTTCATGACGATTCCCCTCAGAATGGGAGAAGCCTATTCGGACCCGGGAGGACCCATGGACCAGAAAACGGACCAGAAGAAGGTCGAGATCAAGGTCGACGAGGCCGTCGCGCTCGGCCAGTACGCCAGCCTCGCCGCCATCCGCCATTCGCGGGAGGAGTTCCTGTTCGATTTCGCCTTCCTCTTCCCCGACGGACCCTACGGCAAGCTCGTGGCCCGCATCATCGTCAGCCCGGCCCACGCCAAGCGCTTCCTTGAAGCCCTCCAGGCCAATATCAAGCGCTATGAGGACGCTTACGGGACGATCATCCCGTCGGAGATGCCCCCGCCGGTCGACTTCATCCAATGACGGGCGCGAGGCCCCGGCCGCGGTCCCGGTCTTGACATCAGGGGGGATTTCGAATATTAGTTGAAGCAGGCACAGAGGAGTATTATCATTTCCGAGGGGACTCCCCGGTCGAGTCATAAGGTAAGTCCACAATTTCTCACGGAGGTCATAGACATGGCTTATGAATTCAAGAACACGAGAGGCGTCAGCTACTTCCTGCATTCGAAGGACGTTCTCCTGAAGGGCGGCCGCAATCAGACGATCTACTTCTTCGCCCGCGACGTGCGGCCGGGAGCCCTGGATGCGGTTCCCGCCGGCTACATCGTGCAGGAGACGCAGAAGACCGGGATGCCGATCCTCAAGAAGAAGTAGCGTCTCTCACCCGAGCCAAAGAGGCCGGGAATGTCCGTTCCCGGCATGGAAGGGGAACCACCTTCGCGGCTTTCCCCGAAGGCGGTTCCCCCCTGTTTTTTTTCGGCGCCCGCTTTGACCGTCCCCGCCCTTCTGGGTATACTGAAGCCATGAAATCACTCGCTTCCAAAGCCCTTGTCGGCGGCCTGTGCGCGGCGCTCGCTTGCGCCGCCTGCGCCAAGAAGCCTTCGGAAAGCTCCGGCCCTCAAGAGACCAAGACCCTGACCATCGCGGTCATCCCCAAAGGGACGACGCACGAGTTCTGGAAGTCCATCCACGCCGGCGCGGTCCGCGCGGCGGGTGAGCTCGGCGTCGAGGTCATCTGGAAGGGCCCGCAGAAAGAGGACGACCGGGCCCAGCAGATCACGGTCGTCGAGGATTTCATCAGCCGCGGCGTCGACGGCATCGTGCTCGCGCCGCTCGACGACCGGGCCCTGGTGCGCCCGGTCCAGGACGCCGTCCGCGGGGGGATCCCGGTCGTCATCATCGACTCCGCTTTGCAGGGGAGCGACTTCGCGAGCTACGTGGCCACGGACAACTATAAGGGAGGCGTGCTCGCCGCGCGCCGCCTCGGCGAGCGGCTCGACGGCAAGGGCCGGATCTTCCTCATCCGCTACCAGGAGGGATCGGCCAGCACCGTCCAGCGGGAAACCGGGTTCTTCGACACCATCACCGCGGAATTCCCCGGCATCGTCCTTCTCGTCAAGGACCAGTACGCGGGAGCGACGACGGAGACCGCCTACCAGCTGGCCGAGAACCTGATCAGCCGCTTCCCCGACGTCGACGGCGTCTTCGCGCCGAATGAATCGAGCACGTTCGGGACGCTCCGGGCCCTCCAGGAATCCCGGCTCGCGGGCAAGGTCGTCTTCGTCGGCTTCGACAGCTCGCCCAAGCTCGTCCAGGGCCTCCGGGACGGCGACATCCATGGTCTCGTCATCCAGAATCCCGACAAGATGGGCTACCTCGGCGTCAAGACCATGGTCGCGCACCTCCGCGGCGAGCCCGTCGAGAAGGTCATCGACACGGGCGTCGTCCTGGCCACCAAGGACAACATGGACACCCCCGAGATCAAGGCCCTGCTCTCGCCCAACCTGTCCCTGATCAACGACCGATGAGCGGCGCCTCATCCTCATCCCCGGTCCTCCGCATGGCCGGGGTGAGCAAGAGCTTCGGCGCGACCCGGGCCCTCGACGACGTCAGCTTCGAGCTCGCCCGGGGGGAGGTCCATGCCCTGATCGGCGAGAACGGCGCCGGCAAGAGCACGATGATGAAGGTCCTGAGCGGCGCCATCGCGCCCGATGCGGGCCGCATGGAGATCGACGGCCGGCCCTACGCCCCCTCCGGGCCCGGGGACGGCCTGCGCCGCGGGGTGTCCATGATCTATCAGGAGCTCACCCTGGCCCCGCACCTCACGGTCGAGGCGAACATCATGCTCGGCCGCGAGGTCCACGCCGCCGGCTGGCTCGACCGCAAGGCCATGATGCGGAAGGTCCGCGAGGTCCTCGCGCTGGTCCGCCATCCCGAGATCTCGCCGGACGTCCCGGTCGGCCGGCTGAGCGTCGGGGCCAAACAGCTCGTCGAGATCGCCCGGGCCCTGCTCAACAAGTCCCACATCCTGGTCATGGACGAGCCGACGAGCTCGCTGAGCCAAGAAGACAGCCAGCGGCTCTTCGAGATCATCCGCGGGCTCAGGGACCAGGATGTCAGCATCATCTACATCAGCCACTTCCTCGAGGAGGTCCAGCGCGTGGCCGGCTCCTACACGGTCCTGCGCGACGGCCGGAGCGTCGGGTCCGGGACGATGGCGGGCACGGCCCTCGAGGACCTCATCCAGCTCATGGTCGGCCAGAAGTTCACCCAGCTCTTTCCGCAGGTCCCGCACACCGTCGGCGAGACGGTCATGTCCGTCGACCGCCTCAAGGGGACGCGCATGGCGGCGCCGGTCACCCTGTCCCTGGCCAAGGGCGAGATCCTCGGGATCGCCGGGCTCGTCGGCTCGGGCCGGACCGAGATGCTGCGGGCCCTTTTCGGGCTGGACGAGGTCGAGGGCGGCACGATCGTCGTTTCCGGGTCCGACCTCGCCGGACGGCGGCCGTGGACGCGGATCGGCCGCGGCCTCGGCCTCCTCAGCGAGGACCGTCAGGGCGAAGGGCTGGCCCTGGCCCTTTCCGTCGCCGATAACATGACCCTGAGCGACCTCGCTCCGTATCGCCGCCGCGGCCTCCTCAGCCTCGCCGGCCAGCGCCGCGCCGCCGGCGAGCTCATCGGCAAGCTCAAGATCAAGGCCAAGGGTCCCGGCCAGAAGGCCGGCGACCTCTCGGGCGGGAACCAGCAGAAGGTCGCCCTCGCCCGGCTCCTGCATCAAAAAGCTTCGGTCCTGCTCCTCGACGAGCCGACGCGCGGCATCGACGTCGTCAGCAAGAGCCAGATCTATGAGTGGATCGGCGGGCTGGCTTCCGAGGGCAAATCCATTCTTTTCGTCAGCTCCTATCTGCCCGAGCTTCTCGGGATCTGCGACCGGATCGCGGTCTTTCACCGCGGGGCCCTCGTCGAATCCCGGCCGGCCTCCGGGTGGGACGCCGCCGGACTGATGGCTGCGGCCACGGTGGGCCGGATGTCGCGGGAGAAACCGATGGAACAAAGGAACGCGGAATGAGCCGACAAAGCCGTGCCCGCCTCAGCGGGGCCCTCAATATCTTCGGCCCGTTCATCGGGCTTCTGCTCGTCATCGCCCTGTTCGCGCTGATCCCCGAGGTCCAGGGCCGGTTCCTGAGGGCCGCTAATTTCAAGAGCGTCGCGACCCAATCGGTCATCGTGGCCCTGGGCGCGCTCGGCATGACCCTGGTCATCATCGGCGGCGGCATCGACCTTTCCGCGGCCTCCAATATCGCCCTGGCGAGCGTCATCACGGCCTATGCCATCAACGCCGGCGCCGCGCCCCTCGTCGCCATCCTTCTCGGCGTCCTCACCGGCGGCCTCGTCGGGCTGGCCAACGGAGGTCTGGTGACGCGCCTCCGGCTCGTCCCGTTCATCGTGACCATGGGCATGATGGGCATCGCCCGGGGCGCCGGCAAATGGATCGCCGGCAACCAGAAGATCGACGCGCCCATGACCTGGGTCAACGAGCTCATGGCCAAGAGCCCGCAGCCGCCCTGGCTCCTTCTTGCGCCGGGCATCTGGATCGTCATCCTTTTGGCCGTGGCCATGGCCGTGCTCCTGAAGTACACCGTCTTCGGCCGGCACATCTTTGCGGTCGGGTCCAACGAAGCGACCGCCCGGCTCTGCGGCATCCGGACGGACCGGATCAAGATCCTGATCTACACGATCTCGGGGCTCTTCTGCGGCCTGAGCGGCGTCATGGAATTCTCGCGGCTGACGGTCGGCGACCCGACCGTGGCCGTGGGGCTCGAGCTCGATATCATCGCCGCGGTCGTCATCGGGGGCGGCAGCCTGAACGGCGGCGAGGGCAGCATCCTCGGGACGATGGTCGGCGTCCTGATCATGTCCTTCCTCCGCAACGGCTGCACGATGATGGGCTGGCCGAACTACATCCAGGAGATCATCATCGGGGCCATTATCATCGTTGCCGTGGCCCTCGACCGGCTGCGCCATAAAAGGGATTAGGGACTGCCCCCCAAGAAGGGACTGCCCGAAACGGGCTGTCCCCCTTTTAACTCTTTACCGCCCGAGTGTCCTCCCCATAGGACAGCGGGCCGTTTCCCCCCTGGGGGGGAGGCTGGCACGATAGTTGCTAAAGATAGGGGCGGAAGGAGAAAAACGATGAACAAGATGATGAAGAGAGCGGCCCTTCTGGCGGCCGTATTCATCGTTTCGATCCCCCTCGGCCTCATGGCCCAGGACGAAGGATATTACCCCTACAGCTTCGCCCGCCTCAGCTATATCAGCGGGGCGGTCTATGTCCAGCGGACGTCGGACCTGGGCTACGAAAAGGGGGAGGTCAACCTGGCCCTCGTTCAGGGAGACAAGATCGGAACGGAGAGCGGCCAAGCCGAGATCCACTTCGGCCGACGGAACTATCTCCGCCTCGATGACAACACCAAGGTCGAATTCGTCCTCCTGCCCACGGAAGGGGAGGAGCGCATCAAGATCCACCTCACGGAAGGCCGCGCCTATTTCCGGGTGAGCCATCTCGCCCTGGACAAGGGCATCGAGATCCATACCCCCGACGCGTCGTTCTATGTTCTCGAGGAGGGCCTCTACCGCTTCGACGTCAACCCCGCCGGAGAAACCCAGGCGACGGCCCGCGAGGGGAGCCTGGAGGCCGCGACCGAGGACGGCTCCGTCCTCGTCCGGTATCAAGAGTCCGTGACGGCCGTCGACGGCCGTCTGCTCGGCGATCCCGCCTATGGGAACTCCCGCGGCGACGCCTTCGACGACTGGAACGGCGGCCGGGACGAGCAGCTCTCCACGCGGAGCGAGAAGCAGTACCTCCCCTCCGAGATGGAGGAGTACGAGGAGGAGCTCGACCAGAACGGACATTGGGTCTACGAACGGCCCTACGGCAACGTCTGGGTCCCGAATGTGTCCTACTACGACGATTGGCGGCCCTATTCCTACGGCCGCTGGGTCTGGTATCCCGTCATCGGCTGGACCTGGGTCTCTTCCGAATCTTGGGGCTGGCCCGTCTACCATTACGGTCGCTGGAACTGGCGCTTCGGGCTAGGCTGGTATTGGATCCCGCGGCATCATTGGGGCCCGGCCTGGGTGCATTGGTGGTGGGACCGCGATCATGTCGGCTGGTGCCCCCTCACCTGGTACAACCGGCCCGGTTACCTCTTCAACGACCGCTTCTATGATCGCTACGACGACCGCTGGTTCTCCGCCCGCAACCGGGCCATGACCGTCGTTCGCCGCGACCATCTCCAGTCCTCCGACATCGGCCGCCGCCATCTCGGCGTCGCCGACCTCGACCGCATCGGCCGGGTCGATCTCAGGGCCCAACAGCCCTCGATCCGTCCATCCGTGGATAACTCTCGGCCCCAGGCCGTCGCCGCCCGGCGGGTGCTGGCGGATCGGTCCGGAGTCCGGACTCAGGTGAAGGCCCACTCGCCCTCGAATTCGCTGGCCTCCCCGCGGCTGAGACAGGGCGGCGAGCGCACGGGTCTCCGTTCGGGAGAGCACGGCGCCGCCCGTCCGGAAGCGAACCGGACTGTTGTTTCCCGGCCGTCCATCCGGGGCTCGGAGACCGGCGGCCGGACCATCCGGTCCTATCCGAGCCAGGGCCTTTCCGGCAATCGTGATCAAGACCGGATTTCCGAGAACCGCCGGACCACCGGCGTTTCCCCCGAGCGCAGGACTGCGGCCGGCAGCGGGGACAGTCCCGCCCGCATCACCCGGTCCCAGACACAGCCCTCCGGGTCCTCCAAGCCCGCGACCGTCCGCGAATCGCAGCCGTCGCGGACGTCCGGAAGCGGATCGCGAAGCTCCGAGATCCGGCGGGACGACAGCGTCAAGAAGGACCCTTCGATTTCGCGCCCGTCCTCGACCGATAAGAGCCCGTCATCGGCCTCGACCCCCCGGACGGTCCGGTCCGCCCCGGACCGGTCGTCCGAATCCTCCGCCAGGAGGTCTCAAAGTCGCACCTACGCCTCCAGCAACTCGGTCACCCGGCCGTCGGAGCGGATAAGCTCTTCTTCGAGCTCATCGCGGCGCTCTTCGCCGTCCGTAGCCCGCCCGTCCTCGTCCGAGCGGCCAAGCACGTCATCGCTCTCCCGCTCAGGCTCCTCCCGCACGCCGTCGTCAAGCCGGGCCCGAGTTTCCTCGCCCTCTTCCTCCTCCCGGTCCTCATCTCCTTCATATGCGCGTCCCAGTGCGTCCCGCCCGTCATCTTCGTCCCAGCCGCGCGGCTCCTACTCGGCGCCGTCCCGATCGAGCGGCTCATCCGGGCGCTCCTATGCCGCGCCAAGATCCTCGAGCCAGTCCTCGGGCCGTTCCGTCAGCGCGCCCCGGTCCGGCGGGTCCTCCCCGTCCCGCTCCTCCGGCTCCGTGAGGTCCGGCGGCTCTTCGGGCCGATCGAGCTCATCGTCCTCCAAGTCCTCGGGCTCTTCGTCGAAATCCGGCGGCGCCAAGAGGAAAGGCTGATCCCAGGCCGCCCCTCCGATTCTCTTCTCCGATAGGCCGGGGGCTTCTCCCCGGCCCATTTTTTTCTTTACATTTCGGGGAGGCGGTGGTATAAACTACCTCTCGTTCGGGAAGGATATTCCCGGGCACCCCTTCAAGATATGGAGGTAGTTCCGATGAGTTCCACTAAGAAGAATGCGTTCCTGATCCTGGGCCTGGCCATTCTGGTCGCCTTCGCCGGCACCGCGGCCTGTCAAAAGAAGGCCGAAACCCAGGCCGCCGAGGTCTATACGGCCGTCACCGAGTTCGAAGGGACGGTCCAAGCGGCCCTGGGCCGGTATATGTACCTTTCGGGGGCCCAGGGTTTTGACCTGGTGCTTCCCGGCTTCGATGCCGGTTCCCTTGTTGGCAAGACGATCAAGGTCAAGGGCAACCTGCTCCTCGACCACCCCCCGATCTTCCTCGTCGATAACGCCGAGACCGGCCCGGGCCAGACCGTCTATACCCGCAGCCAGGAATTCCAGGTTGAGGACTTCGTCGAGATGAAGACCCGGGAAGAGGTCCCCGCCCTGGCGATCACAGGCACCGCCAAAGCTGAAGAATGGGAAGGCAAGGGAATGGCCAGGGTCTTCGGCAAGCTCCAGAAAGGCGACATCAACTTTATCGTTCTCACCGACGCCAAGGGCAAGGAGATGGCCAAGATCGTCGTCGATTCGATCAGCACCTTCGCGAATTATTACATCCAAAAGTTGCGGCTGTTCGACGAGTTCTGGTTCTACGTCAATATCAAGGACACCGTCGAGCGGCGGGAGCGGACGCGGACGCGGGAGATCTTCCACGCCGACATCCTCGCCGCGGGCCTTTACTGATCCGCCTGACCTGACCGGCACATGGGACGGCCTCCGGGCCGTCCCTTTTTTTTACAGCAGGAAAGACGAGAGCGAGGCGATCCCCGCTTCGACGGGGCTGGCCAGCTCGACCGTCAGCACCCGCCGCCCTCTCTCCGCCAGGGCCAGGGCGTCCCCCCGGGCCTGGGCCCGGAACAGGGCTCCAAAATCGGAGGCCGGCCGGGGGAATCCCGGGACGGCCGGAATGCCGACCATGGGAAGTCCAGCCGCCACGAGCATCAGGAAAAGGCCCCGGTTCCCGTCGCCCTTGTGGAGCTGGCCGGTCGAATGGAGATAGCGGGGGCCGAACCCCACCGAGACAGGGAGGCCGGTCTTGAGCCGAAGGCTCGCGGCCAGCCCCGACAGGAGCCCATCGACGGCCGCGCCCCTCGGCAGGAACGCCAGCATCGCGAGGTAGTCCCCGTCGCGGCGGCTGGCCAGGAAGCGCGTCACCGCGTCATAGGGGCTTTCGGCAAGATCCGGGCGGCCGATCCGCAGACCGCCGACGAAGGACGAGAGGTCCGCCGCGGGCGAGGCCAGGACTTCTCGCGTTTTTTTCTTGGTCGATTCGACATCGGGCTGATCGAAGGGGTTGATCGCCAGGATGCGGCCCGCGACAGCCGTGGCGAACTCCCAGAGAAAGAAATGTCCTCCCAGATCGTACGGATCCTCGAAAGGAATCCTGACGAGGGGCAACGTGGACCGTTCGAGGGCGTGGTGGCCCGGCTTTGACGCCGGTTCCCGCGCCGGCCCGATCTCGACGAGGAGGCGGTCCTCGCCGTATCCCTCGGGGGGTCCGGGCCGGTCCTCGAGGATGGGGACGATGCCCCGGCCCTCTTTCCCCGTGCTCTCGGCGACGAGCTGTTCGAGCCATCCGGCCAGCGGCTTGAGACGCGGCGGCAGAAAAATCGTCAGTTTGTCCATCCCCTTGAGTGCGGCTGCGCCCAGGACTGCGCCCAACATCGCCCCGGGATTCCCCACGACGCTCTCGGAGCGGCACGACGCGGCCATCGCCTGAGCTGGTGCGAGCAGCCGCCCGAGGTCGATGCCCTTGAGTGCGGCGGGCAGGAGGCCGAACACCGATAGGGCTGAATACCGTCCGCCGATATCCGGCTGGCCCCGGAAAACGCGCCGGAATCCGCGCTCGCGGGCCAGGCTCTCGAGCGGCGTGCCGGGATCGGTGATGGCGATGAACCGGCTGCCGGCATGACCGGCGCCGAACGCGCCGAGGACCCGGTCATAGAAGAAGGACAGCAAGGCCATCACTTCGGCGGTCGTCCCCGACTTCGAGGACACGAGAAACAGGGTCTTTTCCGGGTCGAGCCGGGCTGCCGCCGCGGCCACCGTCGCCGGCTCGGTCGTATCGA
>Ga0105107_10000562_pt1 | contig 23741 bp, 26 predicted proteins | sample PPLLaktember2015_6_FD_79335 | JGI IMG/M metagenome (GOLD analysis project Ga0105107, IMG submission 79335) | Freshwater sediment microbial communities from Prairie Pothole Lake near Jamestown, North Dakota, USA - PPLs Lake P8 Core (1) Depth... | ecosystem: Environmental > Aquatic > Freshwater >... | reverse complement strand
CACAGCCGCGAGAGCGTCAATGCGCGGCCCGCCGGGATATCCCAGACCGAGCATTTTTGCCACCTTGTCGAACGCTTCGCCCGCAGCATCGTCCCGGGTCTGTCCCAGGACATGATGTCTGAATGGTCCCTCGACATGCACGAGCATCGTATGCCCCCCGGAAACGATCAGCGAAAGAAACGGGAAACCCGGCGCTGGATCCTGCATCAACACAGAGTAAAGGTGCCCCTCCATGTGGTTGACTCCCACGAACGGTACGCCGAGACCGTAGGCAAAAGCCTTCCCGAAATTCAGACCGACCAGAAGGGCCCCGACCAGGCCGGGGCCAAACGTCGCAGCGACCGCGCTCAGGTCTTCTTTCCTGCAACCCGACGCATCGAGAGCTTCCTGCACGACCTGCATGATGAGGCGCTGATGAGCCCGCGAGGCTAATTCCGGCACCACACCCCCGAATTTCCTGTGAACATACTGCGACGAAATGACGTTGGAATCGATCCGGCCGTCCCGCAGGACGGCCGCCGAAGTCTCGTCACATGATGTCTCTATCCCGAGAACGGTCATGCGATAATTGTACGGAAAGCGGCGGCGACATTCAAGAAAACCGATGAAAAACCTTGCTTCTTTGGCCGTTGTTGGTTATATTTATACGATTTACAAATCAAGGTGAAAAGATGGCACGTGTGTGTGATATTTGCGGCAAGAAACCGATAAGCGGCAACAACATTTCGCATGCGCACAATCTTACGCGCAGGCGCTGGATGCCAAACCTGCAGGAGGTCCGCGCAAATGTCGATGGCCGTACGCGCCGGATGACGGTTTGCACGAACTGCCTGAAATCCAACAAGGTGACGAAAGCCGCCTGACGATTCGCGAATCCTGACAGTACGAAAGCCATCATCCAAACTCTGATGGCTTTTTTGTTTGTCCCCTCTTCCGGCAGCCGCTCATGCCCAAACTACAATTCGAGCTCAATCTCCCAAATCAGCTGACGCTGTTGCGGATTGCGCTGACACCCGTGTTCGTTGTACTCCTTCTCTCGGATTCGGTGACCCTGCGTCAGCTTTCTCTTGCCGTCTTTGTCATAGCAGCCTTTACAGACTGGTACGACGGTTGGATTGCGAGGAGATTGGGATTTTCGACACGCTGGGGCAAATTCCTCGATCCCCTGGCCGACAAGATCCTCTCCTCAGCCGCCTTGCTCTCGTATGTCAGCCTGGGACTTGTCGACGCATGGATGGTATGGATAGTGATCTTCCGGGACTTTCTGATGACCGGCCTCCGCAGCTATGCCGAACTCCAGGACCGTCCCATTGTGACTTCCTGGGGGGCCCAGGCGAAGACATTTGGCGAGTTTGTCGTTATCTATTATATCCTGATCCTTTATGTCCTCAAGAGCATCCCGGTGGTCTACCAGGAATGGGGCTTCACCATTGACAGTCTGATGCACCCCAGGGTTCTCTTCGGCATGATGCTTCTGGTCACACTTTCCACGGTCGGTACCGGCATTGCCTACCTGTTTGATAATAGAAAGTTGATCCGTGAACTCCTCGAACACCTCCACTGGCGGAAACCCGCCTGAGGGCTCCCCCCGGCACATTCCCTTCCTGCCAAACCTGATTGCGACAGGGTTGTTCGCCGGGTATATCCCCTGGACCTCCGGCACGTTTGGCACGCTCGTCGGTGTGCTCTTCTATCTTCTTCCCGGTGCCGAGCATCCCCTCGTGCTGGGCATCATGGCAGTGATCGGCTTTTTTGTCGGCGTCTGGGCCTCTGCCCGCGTCGCAGCAGTGGTCGGCCACCGGCTCACCCGGAGCGCGGAGAAGGCCAAACAGATGTTCCAGGAGGGAGAACACCTTACGGCCGACCCGTCAATTGTCGTGATCGATGAGATCGTCGGCATCTGGATCACGTTCCTGTTCTTACCGAAAACCATACCGGTGATAGTGATCGGCTTTCTTGCATTCCGTGTTTTCGATATTCTTAAGCCGCAACCGGCCCGGCGCCTGGAGAGCATTCCTCACGGTTGGGGCATTATGCTCGACGATGTCGTCGCGGGCGTTTATGCAAACATCGCCACACAGATCGCCTGGTATCTCTGGGGAAGGCTGGGGCTTTGAATGACCGCAGAAATCCTCACGATAGGCGACGAGCTGCTCATCGGTCAGGTGATCAACACCAACCAGGCGTATATCGCCGAACAGCTGAATCTGATCAACATCCGCGTGGCGCGCATGCAAAGTGTGGGTGATGAGATGGACGAAGTGCTGGCGGCATTCCGGGCTGCGTGGGATGTGCACGACGTCGTCCTCGTAACAGGAGGGCTCGGACCGACACATGACGATATCACAAAGAAGGCGGTGTGCAGATTCTTCGACACTGATCTCGTCAGCAGCGAGACCGTGCGCCGGCACATCCAGGAACTCTGGAAACGCCGGAATATGCATTGGACCCCATCGTCTGAAGAACAGACAATGGTGCCCCGGAAAGCGGCATTGATCGAAAATCCTCTCGGAACCGCCGCGGGTTTTGTGTTCGCACACGGAACGAAGAGGTTCATCGTCCTCCCGGGCGTGCCGTATGAAATGAAGGAGATGATGGTCAGGTCCGTGATTCCGATGCTCCATCCGCTGGCAGGCGGAACGTCGATACGGCACCGGACTGTGAGAACCACCGGGATCACCGAGAGTATGCTGGCCGAGCGACTGGGAGATCTCGAAGCCCTGTTGGAAGGGGCAAAACTGGCGTTCCTGCCGGCACCCACCGGGGTGCGGCTCCGCATCACTGTGCACGACACGACCCCCGGAGCGGCTGAACGAAGGGTGCGGGAGATCGAGGATCGCATTCGCGCACGCGCTGCGGAGTTCATCTATGGAGTCGAAAACGAAGAGCTGGAGGAAGTGCTGGGGAGAATTCTCACCGAACGAAAACTCTCTATCGCCGTGGCCGAATCGTGTACGGGAGGACTGATCTTGAACCGGCTGACAAATGTCAGCGGCAGTTCGGCGTACGTCGAACGCGGCGTGGTATGCTACAGCAACCGTTCAAAGATGGAACTTCTGGGCGTGCCGGAGCAACTGTTCAGGCATCACGGGGCCGTGAGCAAGGAAGTTGCTGAAGCCATGGCGGTCGGCATTCGTCGTGTCGCTGGGACCGATATCGGCCTCTCTACTACAGGGATCGCCGGACCCTCCGGCGGCAGTGAGGAGAAGCCGGTGGGACTGGTCTGGATCGGCTATGCAGGTCCCGATGCGGCCTTTGCAGTCGAACATCGGTTCGGTGGAACGCGCACCCTGATCAAAGAACGGGCTTCCCAGGCTGCACTCGAGCTGGTGCGGAAGAGTATACGAACAGGGAAGGAGCACAGTCGTGACATCGCGTGACCGCGTTCTCGCCGCTCTCAACCATCGTCAACCTGACCGCGTACCGGTCGATTTCTCCGGCCACCGTTCGTCCGGCATCCACGCAATCGCCTATGCCCGTTTACGCAAGTACCTCGGTCTCCCCGAGCAGCCGGTCCGCGTGTACGACATCATCCAGCAGATGGCGGTTGTCGACGAGGATGTCCTGGCCCTTGCCGGCGCAGACACCATCGAACTTGGACGCGCCTTCGCGACAGAGGACCAGTGGTGGCATGACTGGGTTCTTCCCGACGGGACTCCCTGCCAGATTCCTGTCTGGATCAGCCCTGAGCGGGATGGTGCACGCTGGGTCTTGCGGTCGGCAAGCGGCCGGACCCTTGCGCAGATGCCTGACGGCGCGCTCTACTTTGAACAGACGTATTACCCGTTCCTTGATGGGGTCGAAAACTTCGACGCCTTCCCCGAGGTGTTTGCGGAGTCAATGTGGACAGGCATAGCATCCCCCCCTGGACCGATCGCCGACGGTCCGGACGGGGCACGCGCGTTTGTCGAAGGGGCGAAGGCACTGCGTGCAAGTACGGAGAGGGCGATCCTTGCACTGTTCGGAGGGAACCTCCTTGAGGTCGGTCAGTTCATGTACCGGAATGACAATTTTTTCATGCTGCTTGCCGGCGAACCGGAGCGAGCCCACGATTTCCTGGAACATGTGGTGGAGCACCACCTCCGCAATCTTGAGAGCTTTCTCGGGAAGATTGGTCCGTTCGTCGACATCATCGTGTTCGGCGACGATCTCGGGATGCAGACCGGGCCGCAGATCTCGCCGGCAATGTACAGGGAATTCTTCAAACCCCGCCATGCGCGGATGTGGAAACGCGCGAAGGAACTGGCACCCGTCAAGGTCATGCTGCACTGCTGTGGTGGAGTGCGGGAGTTGTTGCCGGATCTCATCGATGCCGGCCTAGACGCCATCAATCCGGTGCAGATTTCGTGCCGGGGAATGGAGGCGGCGGGGTTGAAGCGGGATTTCGGAGACCGCATCACGTTCTGGGGAGGCGGCTGCGACACCCGGGAGGTGCTCTCGCGTGGAACGCCGGAAGTGGTCCGCGCACATGTCCACGATCAGATCCGCGCGCTGCATCATGGGGGCGGCTTCGTGTTCCAGCAGGTGCACAACATCCTGGCGGATGTCCCGCCCGCCAATATCATGGCGATGTTTGAAGCGGTGCACACGGCTGAGTAGACAGGGGTCAGACGCCAACCGATTGATGATTGTCAATGGTCTATCGACTATTGACAATTGGCTCGGGTCAGACCCCTAATCAATTGGATCCTCCACCATGCTCCGTCTGTTTATAGCGATTGCGACGCCCACGTCGGCCCTCCCCTCCCTCGCGAAAGCCCGTGATCTCCTCCGGGAATCGGAGGCCGATGTGAAATGGGAGCCCACAGAGAAACTCCATTGCACAATCAAGTTTCTCGGCGACACACGCGAGGAATTGGTCCAACCCATTGTCGGTCAACTGTCACAAATCGCCGGTTCAACCCCCCCATTCAGCGTATGCTATAAAGGAGTCAGCTGTTTCCCCGGACGCCGTGACCCGCGCACCATCTGGGCCGGTATCGAAGATTCCGAAGGCGCCATGAAGAAGCTCTTCGAAGCTGTCGATGAAGCTATGTCCTCACTCGGCTTCGAACGTGAAGGCCGGGCTTTTCACGCGCACGTTACCCTGGGGCGCGTCAAAGGGACCCGCCACATTCGCGAGTTGCTTGACACAATGGAAACGGTTACCTTGGAAAACCCTCCAGTGAAGATTCAAGAGATCGACCTGGTCAAGAGCACGCTTCAGCCGGGCGGCTCACGCTATGCATTGGTGGCAGCGATGAAGCTGGGAATGGGAACTCTGAGTGCGGGTGGGTCAGGGGTCTGACCCCGAAACCGACGTAGAGTCTGGGGTCAAGGGTTCAGGGTCTCGAGCCGGGCAATGCAAAGGAAGATTTGGATCATCCCATGATCCCGGAAACGCCGCGCGCCCGGTTATTTTGGTACAGCAATCGAAAAAGTGGCGATTTCACTCTACTAATAGGAAATACCGGAGACAGTCATGGCTGACGAAAAAGACGCAAAAGCGCAAGCGCTCAAAATCGCAATCGACCAGATCGAAAAACAGCACGGCAAAGGCGCAGTGATGCGACTGGGCGAGGGCCCAATTGCACAGGTGGAGGTCATTTCCACGGGATCGATTTCTCTTGATGCCGCCTTAGGTATCGGCGGCATCCCGCGCGGACGCGTTATCGAAGTATTCGGACCCGAATCCTCGGGCAAGACTACCTTGTGCCTCCACATGATTGCCGAAGCGCAACGTCGCGGAGGGACTTGTGCGTTCGTGGACGCCGAGCATGCCCTGGATCTCAATTATGCCAAAAAGCTGGGTGTTGATACCAACAACCTCCTTCTCTCCCAGCCGGAGTTCGGCGAACAGGCGCTCGAGATCGTGGAAACGCTCGTGCGCAGCGGCGCACTCGACGTCATTGTCATCGACTCGGTTGCGGCGTTGACGCCACGCGCGGAAATCGAAGGTGAAATGGGGGACCCGAGCATGGGCGTCCAGGCACGCCTCATGTCCCAGGCGCTGCGCAAACTCACCTCGGCAATCAGCAGGTCCAAGACATCGGTGGTCTTCACAAACCAGCTGCGCATGAAGATCGGCGTGATGTTCGGCAATCCCGAGACTACGACCGGTGGCAACGCGCTGAAATTCTACGCCTCCGTCCGTCTCGATGTCCGGAGGATCGAGGCCATCAAAGACGGCACGAGCATCATCGGGAACAGGACCCGGGTGAAGGTTGTCAAGAATAAAGTCGCCCCACCATTCCGTGAGGCGCAGTTCGACATTCTGTACAATGAAGGTATCTCAAAACTCGGCGACCTGATCGATGTGGCCGTCGAGCAGAACATTATCGCAAAATCCGGTTCCTGGTTCTCCTATAAGGACGAGCGCATCGGGCAGGGGCGTGATATGGTCAAGAAATTTCTGCAGGACAATGACAAACTCCTCCTGGCCGTCGAGCGCGAGGCTCGCACGAAACTCGGCCTCCCGGTGCCCGCCGCCGCGCAGAGCGCCGCAGGAAGTACCGAGACCAAGTCACCGAGGGCCGAGGGCCCGGACACCAGGGCCACCCCGAAGCCCGATACACTGAAAAAGAAGTGATCGCTGCCCGATACCGCGGTGCGCATCACAAAAATCGAAAACCAGAAGAAGACTCCCGGCCGCGTGAGCATTTACGCGGAGGGGGAGTTTTTGATCGGCCTCAGCAAGGAGAATCTCCTTCGCGCGGGATTGCGCGTCGGCGACGAGATCTCCCCGGCCTTGGTCAACGATCTCACCGCACGGGAAACACGTCTTTCCGCCAGGAATGCTGCACTGCGCCTGCTCGCCGTCCGCCCAAGGTCCGAAAAAGAAATCGTCGACCGTCTGCGCGAAAAGGAATTTGACGAGCAGACCATCTCGACGACTGTTGGGGACTTGCGTTCTTCCGGACTGGTCGACGACGCAGGCTTTGCACGTGCGTTCATCCGCAATGCCCTCACCCTGCGGCCCCTCGGCGAGATGCAGCTCCGCAGGAAACTCCTATTGCTCGGTGTTCCAAGGACAGTCGTCGATGAGGCTCTCCGCGAAACGCTGAGCGGCGTGGATGTTGTTGAAGTCGCACGGCAGACGGCGATCGCGTACCGGCGGCGTCTGGCGCATTCACCGGGCACGGAAGATCCACGCAAGACGCGGAACAAGATTTCGGCGCATCTCGCACGCCGCGGTTACTCGTGGACGACGATCAGCGCGGTCCTGTCCTCTCTTCAACTCGCCCACGGAGAAAATCCAGATGATGAATAGAGTCGTTTTTGATATTGAGACCATGGGATTCCCGTTCGAATCCTTTGACGAGACACAACAGGAATACCTGCTGAAATTCGCCAAGAACGAAGAGGAGCGTCTGGAGGCCGTGAAGCGGCTCAGCCTTACCCCGTTCACCGCACAGATACTCGCGATCGGAATGCTGAACCCCGACACGAAGCAAGGCAAGGTGTTTTACCAGGGAGAGGGATTGGAGCCCGAGCTTCTGGACGAGGGACTGGTACAACTCATCCCCTGCACGGAACCGGAAATACTCATGCACTTCTGGAAGTCCATCATTCACTACAAGCAGTTCGTCACATTCAACGGACGCGGCTTTGATTGCCCGTTCATCATGGCACGCTCGGCGGTTCTCTCCGTCAAGCCGAGCCGGAACCTGATGGGTAACCGCTACGCTGTGAACGATCACTGTGACCTTCTCGATCAGCTGACGTTCTACGGGGCCATGCGCAAATTCAACCTGGATTTCTATTGCAAGGCGTTTGGCATCAGGAGTCCGAAGGAGGGCGGTGTCACCGGAGCAGATGTGGGAAGGCTGTTCGGCGAAAGGAAATTTCGCGAGATCGCCGGGTACTGTCTCGGTGATGTCAAAGCGACGGCGGAATTGTTCAAAAAGTGGGCGGAATACCTCAGCGTGTAATCAGCCGAGCCTTGGCCAGCGTTTCGAAAGCTCAAAGTAGATCATGCTTGCCGCGCCCAGTTTGACGATATCCCACCAGGTAAAAAGAAGGAAACCCGAAACGAGCGCACTGCTCATGTCGCGCAGCGTGAACGCGTAAAGATGAACTGTGCCGGCCGCGAAGATCACGAGGAGCCCGGCGGCCATGGAGGAAGTGACTACGAGGAGGGAGTGGCGTTCGCGCAGCAGGTATCCGACGAGAGCCGCCGCAACGGGGAACGCCAGGAGATATCCTCCGGTCGGCCCAATAAGCCTCATGAACCCGACTGCCCCGCCGGCAAAGACCGGTAGACCTGCGACCCCTGCGACGAGGTAAAGTACCTGGCTCATCGCGCCGTTTCGAGAGCCCAGGAAGGCCCCTGCAAGCAGAACCACCATTGTTTGCAGCGTAAACGGTACAGGATACTGGGGAATCTCCAATCTGGCGGCAAGAGCTGTAGCCGTGGCAAACGCCATTGTCCAGAGCGCTTGTGAAAGTACCGAGGTCCTGGCAGCGGCGAGCGTACGGGTTTCTGCGTTTGCGGTCGACAACATAGGAGACTCCTTTATAAAGGAAGTACTTAGCATTGAACATAGCCAAAATCGGAAATAAAGTCAACAAAGCAAACCATGCCGAACAAGAAGCTTGCATAAATGGACCCGTTTCGGTATCTTTGTAAGCTAACTAGCCAGGATCCTGCTCGATGCCCAGTCTGATGGTGTTCTCAGGCCGCTCCAACCCGGCGCTCGCTCGACACATAGCAAAAGCTGTCGGCAAGCCTCTCGGAAACATCGAGATCAAGACCTTCAGCGACGGGGAGCTGTGGGTCAAGTTTGGTGAGAACATCCGGGGAAGCGACGTCTACATTGTACAGTCGACGAATCCTCCAGCGGAGAACCTCATGGAGCTGCTGATCATGATGGATGCAGCCCGCCGGGCCTCTGCACGGAAGATCACGGCAGTTATCCCGTATTTCGGCTATGCCCGTCAAGACCGCAAGGATCAGCCGCGCGTCTCGATCACTGCAAAGCTGGTCGCAAATCTTCTGGCAAAGGCAGGAGCCGACCGCGTCATCACGATGGACCTGCACGCGCCGCAAGTCCAGGGGTTCTTTGATATTCCGGTGGATCATCTCTATTCATCGGTCGTCCTGGGTCGCTATTTCAAGAAACGTGGACTGAAGAATATTGCGGTTGCGTCTCCGGACGTTGGCGGAATCAAGATGGCACGGGCCTATGCAAAGCGCCTCGAGGCGGAGCTTGTTGTCATTGACAAGCGACGGCCGCGCCAGAATGTCGCCGAAGTCATGAATATCATCGGCGATGTGGAAGGAAAGACCATCCTCATCGTGGATGATCTTATCGACACCGCGGGGACGCTGTGCAATGCCGTCGAAGCGTTGCTGGATGCGGGTGCCGTGAAGGTGTGCGCCGCATGCACCCACGCCGTCCTTTCAGGCAAGGCGATCGAACGCATTGATGCCAGCCGCCTCACGCAGGTGGTGGTGACCGACACGCTGCCGTTGAGGGTGACGTCGCCAAAGATCACCGTGGCATCGGTGTCCCACGTCTTCGCGGAAGCCATCAAGCGTTCCTATGGTCACCGATCGATCAGTTCGTTATTCGATATTGACAAAGGTTAATCGCATCAAGAGGTAAGGAGAACAGAGTCCATGTCCGAAGTCGTGGTAAACGCCGAAATCCGGAACAACACCGGAAAACACGCCAAGCTCACCCGGCAAAATGGTATGGTCCCGGGTGTGTATTACTCCCGCGGCGAACAGAATATCAACGTGCAGATGGCGGTGCTGACGCTGAACCAGGTTGTGTTCACGTCGGAAGCCCACATACTTGACCTGCGCTTCCCGGATGGCACCTCTCACAAGTGCATCCTCAAAGACGTGCAGTTTGATCCGGTGAGCGATCGTCCCGTCCATTTCGACCTGCAGGGACTGAAGGAAAACGAAAAGCTGACGATTGAAGTCCCGGTGTCGCTCGTGGGCGGCATCCCCAAAGGCGTGCGCGACGGCGGCATGCTCCAGCACTTCCTCCACAAGGTGCGGGTTAACTGTCTGCCCAAGGACATTCCGGAAAAGATCGAAGTCAATGTGGCGGATCTGTCAATCAATAGCTTTGTCCACGTCCGCGACCTCAATGTGCCGAACGTGACGTTTAGTGAGGCCGAAGACAATGCAATCGTCGGCGTCATGCCGCCGCATGTGGTGAAGGAAGAGGAGGTTGTCGCCCCGGTAGCAGAAGAAGCGGCGAAGGAACCCGAAGTGGTCGGGAAGGGCAAGAAACCCGAAGAGGGTGCCGAGGTTGCCCCGCCGGCCGAAAAGAAGGGCGAGAAGCCAGAGAAGAAGAGCGAGAAGCCCGAAAAGAAGAGCGAGAAATAGCATCGGATCGTGGCATCAATGCTTGTTGTCGGACTGGGGAATCCCGGCGCGGAGTACGTGCGTACCCGGCACAACGCGGGCTTTATGGTTGTGGATGAGTTGTGCCGCCGCCTCGGAGTCCGGCTCAAACCGGGCAGAGGTGACTTCTGGTACGCAACCGCCGGAGTCGGAGACGGTGCCATTGCCCTCGTTGAACCCGTCACGTACATGAACGGGAGTGGTGCGGCAGTATTCGATGCGCTCAGGCAGTTTTCGCTTCCGCTGTCGGATGCAGTCGTGATCGTCGACGATTTTGCCCTGCCGCTGGGCACGTTGCGCATACGGCCAGGTGGCAGCGACGGTGGCCATAACGGCCTGGCATCGGTCATCTACCACCTCCAGTCGGATCAATTCGCCCGCGTGCGGTGCGGGATCCGGAAGGAGATGATGCCCCCCAAAGACCTGGCGGCGGATTTTGTGCTCTCGCCGTTCGATCCGGATGAGTTGGACGCGGTAATGTCGATGACCGGGCGGGCGGCGGACGCCGTAGAGGAAATTCACCGCTCCGGACTGGAGCGCGCGATGGGACTCTTCAACGGGATCCCCCCGGCACAGTAGCGGGGCGCACCACCAGCAGTGTTCTTTTTCATACTACCCCTCTACTCTTCTGTTCGCCTCCCGGCGATTACGGAAGGGTCATGGGATTCATTCATAGTCCACAGGGAGGTATTTTCATGTCCAACGCAACACGGCAGTACGAAACAACGTTCATCGTCAATGCATCATTGGATGACGTCCAGGTTGATGGCGTCATCGGTAGGGTGCAGGAAACGATTACCAAGAACGGTGGGACGATTTCATCCGTTAACAAATGGGGACGGAAGCGCCTTGCCTACACCATCAACAAGCGCACCAACGGCTTCTACGTAAATGTCGAGTTTGAAGCCCTCGGGACATTGCTTACGCCGCTCGAGCGTTCGTTCCAGCTTGACGAAATGATCCTCCGACATCTGACGGTGGTGCTCGATAAGAAAGCCATCGCCGCCCGCGCCGCAGCGCAAGCAGCCACCATTCCATCGACCGAAGAGAAACCGCCGGCACCCGCACGGGAGCCGCTTTTCACGGAACCGGCCGATGGGAAGAATTCCTAACGAACTGACGAACCAGTAAGGAGACTATCAGTGTACACGACTCGACGCCCCCGCCGCGACCGGGACAATCAGACGCCGCGCAAAAAGCGGACCTGCAGATTCTGCGACGCAAAAGAATCGTATATCGATTACAAAGACGAGAAGAAACTCCAGCGCTTCATCGCCGAGCAGGGCAAAATCATTCCCAAACGCATCACCGGCACCTGCGCCAAACACCAGCGGCAGCTCGTGCGTGCGGTCAAACGTGCCCGCCATCTTGCGTTGTTGCCTTTTGTTTCCGACGCCATCCGCTGATCCCGAACCCGTATGAGGCATTGCCATGAAAATCATTCTTCGTAAAGATCACGAAAAACTCGGACAGGTGGGTGCGCTCGTCGATGTAAAGGACGGCTACGCACGCAACTACCTGATTCCGCGCGGTATCGCGTACCCGGCCTCGGCCGGCAGCACCAGGGCGCTCGAAGAGGAGAAGAAACAGGCTTCCCGCCGCGCCGACAAACAGCAAAAATCCAGCGAACACCTCGCCGCCGAGCTCGACAAGATTTCGCTCACGATCAAAGCCAGGGTAGGCGAAGACGAAAAACTCTTCGGCGCAGTCACGGCACAAATGATCGCCGATGCTCTGAAAGAACAGGGCTTTGAGATCGACAAACGCATTATCGAACTCGAAGAGCCCATCAAGGCGCTCGGGATCTACCCTGTGAACGTTAGGCTGCACCAGGATGTTATAGGGAAGGTGAAGGTCTGGGTGGTGCGCGAATAAGCGCACTCCCTTCTCCCCCCGGCGTCCACAGTGTGTGGATCGCGGGTTCTCTCACCACATTTACTTGCAGATACCGGCATGGTCAAATCTCTCGAGACACTCGAAGAAGTAACCATCCGTTTTGCCGGAGACTCCGGTGACGGAATGCAGCTCACGGGAACGCAGTTCACCAACACTGTGGCCGCCCTCGGTGCTGACCTCAGCACTCTTCCCGACTATCCAGCGGAAATCCGCGCTCCCGCAGGGACTACCTACGGCGTCAGCGGGTTTCAAATCAAGTTCGGGAGCACGGACATTTTGACCCCCGGGGACACCTGCGACGTACTCGTCGCGATGAACCCCGCCGCGCTGGTTACGAACACCAAGATGCTCCGCACCGGCGGCACGATCATTGTCAATGAAGACGCCTTCACGGAGAAGAACCTGAGGCTCGCCAACCTCGCAACCAACCCCCTTGATGATGGCTCATTGTCCAAATTCGAAGTGCACCGCATTGCCATTAGCAAGCTCACCGCCGCGGCTCTGGAAGACATGAACCTGTCCACCAAATCCGTGGACAAAACCAAGAACTTCTTCGCCCTCGGGCTCATGTACTGGATGTACAACCGCCCCATCGACCAGTCGGTGAAGTTCATCCGGGAGAAATTCAGCGCCAAGGATCCCCAGGTTGCCGAAGCAAACCTGAGAGTTCTCAAGGCCGGCTACAACTACGGAGACACTACCGAGTTTTTCACCACGCGCTATGATGTCCGCCCGGCACAACTCCCCGCGGGCAGGTACCGGAATATCATGGGCAACGTCGCCACGGCCCTTGGCCTCGTGGCAGCGGCCAAGAAAGCCGGCCTCGAACTGTTTCTCGGCAGCTATCCTATTACGCCGGCGAGCGACATCCTCCATGAGCTCTCGCGCCTGAAGGAATACGGCGTGAAGACGTTCCAGGCGGAGGATGAAATCGCCGCCATCTGCTCTGCTATAGGTGCCTCGTACGCCGGGGCCCTCGCGGCAACGACAACCAGCGGTCCAGGTGTGGCTCTCAAAACCGAGGCACTCGGACTCGCCGTGATGCTCGAACTTCCGCTCGTCCTCATCAATGTCCAGCGCGGCGGTCCAAGCACCGGCCTCCCCACAAAGACGGAACAATCGGATCTGCTGCAGGCCGTCTTCGGCCGCAACGGCGAAGCACCCCTCTGCGTCATCGCGGCATCTACCCCGGTTGATTGTTTCGGTGCAACGTATGAAGCTGCAAGGATCGCGGTCAAATTCATGACACCGGTGATGTGCCTCACGGACGGATACCTTGGCAACGGCGCTGAACCATGGCGCGTCCCCAGGGTTGAAGATCTTGCACCAATTCCGGTGCACTTTGTCACGGACCCGAAGGGATTCCAGCCATACTCCCGTGACCCGGAGACCCTGGCACGCCCATGGGCGATCCCCGGCACACCGGGACTCGAGCACCGCATCGGCGGACTGGAGAAAGACCAGCTGACCGGCAACATCAGCTATGACCCCGACAATCATGATGCCATGGTGAAGATACGCGCTGAGAAGATCGAGCGGATCGCAAATGATATCCCCCTGCAAACGGTCGAAGGGGATGCAACGGGCGATCTGCTTGTCGTTGGTTGGGGGAGCACCTATGGTTCAATCCGGACAGCCGTCGCGGCCGCGCGGGAACGCGGCCTCTCCGTGTCACATGCTCATATTACCTATCTCAATCCATTTCCGAGAAACCTCGGCGATGTTTTGCACAACTTCGCACGGTTCCTTGTGCCGGAAATCAATAACGGACAATTGATCCGCCTGTTGCGGGCGAAGTATCTCATCCCTGCAACCGGATTCAACGCCATCAAAGGACTCCCGCTCCGCGCCGAAGAGATCGAGAACGCAATCATGGAAATCCTTGGAGGGAACAATGGCTGAGACGGCCCCCGCAAAACTCACGATCAAAGATTTCCAGTCGGACCAGGACGTCCGGTGGTGCCCCGGTTGCGGTGACTATTCCATCCTGGCTCAGATCCAGAGGGTGTTTCCCGAATTTGCTCACCGGAAGGAAAACTACGTCGCGGTCTCGGGCATCGGATGTTCCAGCCGCTTCCCCTACTATATGGATGTGTACGGGCTGCACGGAATTCACGGACGCGCCCCCGCAATCGCATCCGGCGTCAAACTGGCCAATCCGAAACTCGACGTCTGGGTGGCAACCGGCGACGGCGATGGTCTGAGCATCGGCGGCAATCACATGATTCACATGCTCCGCCGCAATGTCGATATCAAGGCCCTCCTTTTCAATAACGAGATCTATGGGTTGACGAAAGGGCAATTCTCTCCCACCTCCCAGCTTGGGCAGATCACCAAGTCCACTCCGGCAGGCGTGATCGACCAGCCGTTCATCCCCGTTTCCCTCGCGCTGGGCGCAGGCGCAACTTTTGTCGCCCGGACCATGGATCGTGACCCCAAGCATTTGCAGGAAATCATTCGCCGCGTAGAAAAACACCACGGGTCGGCATTCGTGGAAATCTACCAGAATTGCGTGGTGTTCAACGACGGCGCATTCTTCCAGTACACCGAGAAAGAGAGCCGCGACGACAACGTGGTGTACCTTGAACACGGAAAACCGCTCGTGTTCGGTAAGAACGGTGCGAAAGGGGTGCGGCTCAACGGTTTCACGCCGGAAGTCGTCGACATTACCAACGGAAAATACTCGGCCGCCGATCTCCTCGTCCATAACGAAAATGATTCGACGTTGGCGTTCATCCTCGCGAACATGATTCATGACCCCGGGTTGCCCCGTCCCATGGGCGTCTTCCTCGCACAGGAGCGCACCACGTACGAAGACGCGGTGCAGGCACAGATCGCGAAGGCAAAGGCGAAAAAGGGAGAGGGGAATCTGCAGAAACTCCTTGACGGCGACGAAACCTGGGAGATCGCCTGACCCCCCCGACACACTGACGATGCGCACAGGGAGGCCTCGCCTCCCTTTTCTGTTCGTGGCAAATTTTCTATATTGTACCACGACTCCAGATGAAGACACTACTCCAGTTCTTTCAGCACCATCTCCGGTTCGTCCTGACCACCCATGTGAATCCGGACGGCGATGCCATAGGGTGTGAAATGGCACTCGGCCTCTGGTTGCAGTCCCAGGGCAAGACGGTGCACATCATCAACCACGATGCAACCCCCTTTGTCTACCGTTTTCTCGATCCCAACGGCATCATCCGCGTGTTCGACCCTGCCACCGATGCGGCGACCCTTGCTGATGCAGACGCCATCGTGCTCCTCGACACGAACCACGTGAGCAGGGTGCAGTCGATGGAACCTTTCGTCCGCAACAGCCCGGCTGCAAGAATCTGCATCGACCACCATCTGGACCCGGAACCGTTCGCCGATCTCGCACTCATCAACCCCGACGCAACCTCAACGGGCGAGATTCTCTATCATCTGTTCCAGGCGGCATCTTCACACGCCATCCCCCCGCGCGTCGCACAGGCACTGTATGTCGCCATCCTCACCGATACAGGATCGTTCCGCTATCCCCGTGTCAATGCAGAGACCCATCGCATGGTCGCCCGGCTCATCGAATGGGGCGCCGATCCCGTCGACCTCTACAACCGGGTCTACAACCGGTGGTCGCCCGGACGGTTGCGGCTTCTCGGAGAAATGCTCAGCCGCATCGAAATCGCATACGGCGGACGGCTGGTCCACGTCAGCATAACACAGGAGATGCTCCGGCGAACCGGTACGCTGGAAGAGGACACGGACAATTTTACTTCGTATCTCATGAGCATGGATGGTGTTGTTGCAGGGATCCTTTTTGTCGAAATGAGACAGGGGTTCAAGATCAGCTTCCGTTCGCGCGGCGATGTCCCCGTCAATAAACTGGCGCAGGAGTTCGGCGGCAACGGGCACCTGAATGCAGCCGGAGCGAGGTTCGCCGATGGATCGCCGGCGGAAGTCCATGCCGCTGTCGTGGCAGCCGCAGAGAAATATGTCAACGAAAGGAGCTAGCTAAGCATGATGCATGTTGCCGTCCGCGCGATTCCACCCGCAAACACGACATCGGATCTCCTCGCCATTCCCGCATTCGAAGGCAAGGACCTCCTACGGAATACGACGGAGCAACTGGCCGCGCTCGGCGGCACACGGCCTCCAGAGCTCACCACAAAGGCGTTCTCCGGAAAGAAAGGTCAGACGCTGCTCGTGCATTCCGCCGTACGGCACCGGCAAGTGCTTCTGCTCGTTGGGCTTGGACGGGCGGCAGACCTTGATCTGGAGCAGCTGCGCAGGCTGGGCGCAGCGGCAGTGAACTCAGCGCGCTCGGTACGCACAAAAGCGATCGCCTGCCTTGAACCGGCCCCAGCGGTGACCGACCCGGCTGCAACGCACCCGCCGATCCCGCCGGAGGAAGTCGCTCAGAGCATTGTCGAAGGTGCCCTGCTCGCCGCGTACCGTTACGACAAGTACCTGACATTGAATCGCCAGGAGCAATTCACGCCGGCCTGGTTCACGCTCATTGCTTCGTCAAAGAACCGCGTGCGTCAAATGGGCCGCGGTGCAGAACGTGCCCGGACATTGTGCAGGTCGGTCTACCTCGCACGTGACCTCGCAAACGCCCCTGGGAACGAGATCACTCCCGAAGCCCTTGCGCGAGCAGCACGCGCCGTGGGACGCAGCGGCGGCGTGACCGTCTCTGTTCTCGATGAACGCCGGATCTCCCGCCTCGGCATGGGAGGACTCATCGGCGTTTCTCAGGGGAGCGCCCACCCGCCCCGATTCATCATTATGGAGTACAGGCCCCGCCGGTCCAGCCGCCGTTCTCCGACTGTTGTCCTTGTAGGAAAGGGTGTGACGTTTGATTCAGGCGGCATTTCAATCAAACCGTCTGCGAACATGGCTGAAATGAAAATGGACATGTCCGGAGCTGCATCGGTCATCGGCACTCTTCAGGCTGCTGCCGCGCTCGCCCTTCCAGTGCACCTTGTCGGGCTGATTCCGGCTGCAGAAAACCTGCCGGGCGGGCGGGCGCTTAAACCCGGGGATATCCTCACGCATCTGAATGGCATGACATCCGAAATCGACAACACAGACGCCGAAGGACGCCTGATTCTTGCCGATGCCCTGGTCTATGCGGAACGATACTCCCCCGATCTCATCATTGACCTCGCGACGCTGACGGGGGCGATCGTGGTCGCGCTCGGGAGTTTTGTCACGGGAATGCTGGGGACGGCGCCAGCTGCGATGCGCCGGATGGAAGAGGCCGGACGCCGCACGCACGAACGCGTGTGGGAACTTCCGCTGTTCGAAGACTATGAACGGCTGATCAAGAGCGATATCGCCGACGTGAAAAACACCGGAGGACGCTGGGCCGGGGCAATTACGGCCGCCCTCTTCTTGAAGAAATTCACGGGCGCACACCCCTGGGTCCACCTCGATATCGCCGGTACGGCAATCGTGGAAGAAGCCGGCGGGTACATCCCGAAAGGCGGATCCGGCGTCGGGATCAGATTGCTCGTAGACTTCCTCCGACACTGGAATGATCATTGAGCGACCTATGAAGCGCACATCACCTACTCTTTTCCTCCTGCTGACCCTCGGTCTGGCCGGAAGTCACGCGCAGCCGCCGGTGCTGCCGGAAATACATATCCCGATGCATATCGAATCCCTTGTGCTGCCCGGTCGGGATGCGACGACGTGGGTCATTCATCTCAACTATCGCATCGACCGGGAATTCTTCGTCCCCGTACGAAATACAGATCCAGCGGTGGACGGCCTGTATCGGCGATCGGGAGAGATCCTCGTCGAGCTCGCCGATTCCGCCGGTTCATCACATGAACGACAGATTGACCGGATCGACATGCCGGAAGACAACCCCGTCGCTTCGCCGGAACAACCGCATTGGGTTCAGGGAACCGCATCCTTCACAGTGCCGCCCGGAACGTACAGTGTGTTCTTCGAAGCCACGGACACGGAATCACCGCGGCGGCAGATCAGGAAGGACATCAAAGCACGTACGCCGCGAGGTGATCTTGACAGCCTCGCGATCACCGGAATCACGTTTGTCGACGCCGTACATGGAGAATCTCCGGATACATTGATCATGGAGAATTTCGGCGGTGATTTTCTTTTCGGCAAGAATAGCGCCCTGCTCGTCGGTCTTCACCTTCCCGGTGACACAAGCACGACCGTTCAAGCCCGCTGGGCATTCACCCTGGCGGAACTCAAGCGCGAACCTGGTTCGAGCCCGATCGCTGACAGCCTGTCGCACATCCGGGTAGTCCGGCGGAGACACCTCCACTTGTCCTCATCCTCTGAGGAAGTTCGCGGTCTCTTGCGTGCCGACAGCACGACCACTGCAGCGTTCGCGGTCATCCCGATGAACACGGCTCTTCTCCCCTTGCGGGACTACACGCTTCGTCTCGACCTGACGACGGCTCAGGGGAGACACAGAACACTGAGCCACCCGTGCCGCGCCGTGTGGCCGGAGATGCCGTTCTCGCTGAAGAATGTCGACGGTGCACTCGAGGCGTTGCGTTTCATCACGACGGAGAAGCAGTTGGATTCCATCAGGCGCGGGTCCTTCGAAGACCGAAGGGATGCACTTGAGACATTCTGGCGTTCGCGGGACCGGTCTCCAGGCACTGCACGGAACGAAGTCATGGCGGAATACTACCGCCGCGTGGACCACGCCACCAGGAATTTCGGGACGCTGAGGATTCCTGACGGATCCCGGAGTGACATGGGAAAAATCTTCATTCTCTACGGTTCCGCCACTCGAACTGAACGTTCGCTGAATCCCGGCGGTGGGCACATTGAGACTTGGTTCTACGACCGTCTGCGAAAGAAGTTCGTGTTCGTGGATCAGGACAAGAAGGGCACATACACTCTGGCAGCCACTGCCCCGCTATGAAGCCACACATCGCCATCACGGTCGGGGATTTCAACGGGATCGGCCCGGAGGTGGTCCTCCGGAGCATCCGCACGAGGGCGGTCCGCGATTCCTGTGTGCCTGTTCTTGTCGGGCCAGCGAATGCGTTCCAGTACTATGCGGGGATCGGCGGGGTGCGGCTCGCGCTGACCCCGTTCAACGACCGCAATCCCTCACGCGGCACACTGTTCGTTGAGAGCTCGGAAGTCCCCGCCCAGCGGATCGTTCCCGGTACTCTGTCACAGGTTGCGGGCACGGCAGCGGCCTCGGCGATCGCCACAGCAGTTCGCATGGCGCTGCGGGGCGACGTGGATGCGATGGTGACTGCGCCAGTGTCAAAACAGGCACTGCATCTTGCGGGCGTTCGTTTCCCGGGGCAAACGGAGATGGTGCAGCAGCTTTCGCGATCGCGCCATGTCGCCATGATGCTGGTGTCCCCCACCCTGCGGGTAGGACTGGTGACGATCCATATACCTCTGTCGGATGTCCCGCGCACACTCACGCCGGCGCTGGTCATTGAACGCATTTCGGTGATCCATGCGGCTCTCAGGCAAGATTGGGGCATCCCCCGACCAGCGCTTGCAGTCCTCGCTCTTAACCCCCACGCCGGCGAGGGAGGCGACATCGGCACGGAGGAGCAACGCGTTATCCTCCCCGCTCTCGAACGGCTGCGGACGAAAGGCCTCCGCCTTGATGGCCCGTTTCCCGCCGACGGGTTTTTCGCACGGTACCATCCGGGGGTATACGACGGCGTCGTCGCCATGTATCATGACCAGGGATTGATACCGCTCAAGATGTCATCCCGTGGACGGGCGGTCAATGTGTCCGTCGGATTACGCATTGTCCGGACATCTCCCGATCACGGCACGGCTTTCGATCGAGCCGGACGCGGCACCGCCGATCCCCGCAGTATGGTGGAAGCCATTCTTCTCGCAGTTCGCATCGCCCACAACAGACGCCGAATCTGAGGCACCCATGATCCGCTTCAGTGATGTCAGTTTTTCCTTCGGTCCCTCCCCCGTTCTGGAAAACGTCTCGTTTGAAATCCAACCCGGGGAGTTTGTGTTTCTCGTCGGGCAGACGGGATCAGGCAAGAGCACGATCCTCAAACTGATCTACATGGAGATCAAGCCCACCAGCGGCACTGTCATGGTCGGCAAGTACCTGTCCTCACAGATTCTGCACAGGGAGACTCCTCTTCTGCGCCGCACGCTCGGCGTTGTTTTTCAGGATTTCCGGCTGCTCGACGACCGGAACGTATTCGACAATGTGGCGTTCGCCCTTCATGTCACGAGTGTGAGCGGAACGGAAATCAAGAAACGGGTGATGCGCGCCCTCGCGGAAGTCGGCCTCAGCCATCACAGGAACAGGATGCCCTCGGAGCTCTCCGGGGGTGAACTGCAACGCGTGGTAATCGCACGCGCGCTCGTCAACAACCCGCACTTTCTCCTCGCCGACGAACCCACCGGCAACCTGGATCCAACAACGTCGCGCGAGATCCTCCAACTGTTGAAGGATATCAACACGCGGGGTACCGCGGTGATCATGGCAACGCACAACTACGAATTGGTACGAAGGGTTAAAGAGAGGATTTTGCAGGTCCGCGAAGGGAAGATCTACGAAGTGGAAATGCGGGCAGGCTGAATTCAGAGGTTCACCGTCTCCACCCGAAGGACCTCCGGAACCTCGTTCATCACCATGCGCTCCACCCCGGCACGCAGGGTCATCTGGCTCATCGGACAGATTCTGCATGTCCCGATCCAGCTGATCTCGAGCACGCCGTCATCGCGCATCTTCACAAACTCCACATCCCCGCCGTCTTTCTGCAGGAACGGACGAATATCAGCCAGCGCCGAATGAATGCGTTCTTCAATGCTCATGGTTATGTCAGCTGAATATCCACGTGTGTGTCGGCTGTACGGGCGGCATTGCGAATACTCACCTGCGCCGCCATGTTCCTGGCTATCCGCCGGATGCTATCCCCCGGCCCCCCCGGCTGCCCGTCAAGGACTACCGGCTTACCCTCGTCTCCGCTCACGCGGATGCTGGTGAAAATCGGTATCTCACCTAGAAACGGCACGCCGAGTTCTTCCGCAGCGCGACGGCCGCCACCGTTGTCAAAGATTTCTTCTCTGTGGCCGCAATGGGTGCAGACGTAGTAACTCATGTTCTCGATGAGACCGAGGATCGGCACATTCACCTTCTCGAACATGACATACCCCTTCCGCGCATCGGCAAGTGATATATCCTGCGGTGTCGTCACGATCACTGCCCCGGTCAACGGAATGGTCTGGACCAGCGTCAGCTGGATGTCGCCCGTGCCGGGGGGCAGGTCGAACACCAGGTAATCGAGCTCTCCCCAGTCGACATCCGTCATGAACTGTTTAATGGCACCGCTGGCCATCGGTCCGCGCCAGATCACCGCTTGCATCGGATCCACGAGAAAGCCGATGGACATAACCTTCACGCCCCAGTTTTCCATCGGCTGAAGGCGTTGGTTACGCACGCCCGGCCGGCCGTTGATACCCATCATCAAGGGGATGCTCGGCCCGTAAATATCTGCATCCACAAGACCCACGCTCGCCCCTTCGCGCGCAAGAGCGACGGCAAGGTTGACGGAGACCGTGGACTTCCCGACACCTCCCTTGCCGGAAGCGACCGCGATGGTATTTTTCACCCCCGGGAGAACATCCCCCTGCTGCCGCTCCTGGCGCGCGTGTGTCACCCGCGACGACATCCGTACAGTGACCGTGCCGACCCCCGGGATCGCATCGCGGATGGCGCGTTCCGCCGCGCCTTTCAGTTCATCGCGCACCGGACACGCAGGAGTCGTCAACTCAATGTTCACCGCAACGTCATTGCCCTCGATCGTTACCTCTGTGACGAAATTCAGGGAAACGATGTCGCGGTGCAAATCAGGATCGCGAACCACTCGCAGCGCATCAAGGACACTTGCTTGGGTAAGTGCAGTCATTCTGATGGAACTTTCCGTTGTTGTGCTCTCTATAACATCCCGCTATTTGAGAACGTTCATCTTCGTCCCCACCTTGTGGAAGGCTTCGAGGGCGCGGTCAATATCCTTCAGGCGCAGTGCAGCCGAGACCTGCGCGCGCAGGCGGGCTTCCCCTTTCGGCACAACGGGATACCAGAGACCGCGGATGTACACTCCCTCCTTCAGCAACGCATTGCTCATTTCCTGGGCGACGGATGCCTCGCCAAGCATGATGGGAACAATCGGATGGTCGCCATTGATGACGGTGAATCCCAGTTCCACGATCTTCTTCCGGAAATACGCGGTGTTGCGGTGAAGCCGCTTGACAATCGACTTGTCCTTCATCAGGAGATTGAATGCCGCGGTCGCTCCGAAAACGATGGCCGGAGGGAGAGAGTTCGAAAAAACGTAAGTCCGGGCCTTCTGCCGCATGAACGAGATCACTTCCCGCTTTCCGCTGATGTATCCCCCGGCAGCGCCGCCGATCGCCTTTCCCAGTGTTCCGGTCAGCACGTCGATCTTGCCGTGAACGCCCTTCGCTTCCGGTGTCCCGCGCCCCGTTTTCCCGCACACGCCGACTCCGTGGGAATCGTCGACGAAGAGAACCGCACTATATTGCTGTGCCACTCCGGCAAGGCGGTCGAGCGGGGCAAGATCGCCCTCCATGCTGAACACTCCGTCGGTGGCAATGATGCGGAGCCGGTAGTCAGTGTGCGCATCCTCCTCGAGTTGCCGAACGAGATCGTCGACATCCGCATGCTTGTAGATCTTCCTGTCAGTGGTCTCGGCCTTGCACAAACGTTGCCCGTCAATGATGCTGGCGTGATTCAAACGATCGGAGTAGATGACGTCCTTGTACGTCTCGCATCCCATTTTCTCGTTGGTCAGGGACGCAAAGAATGCCTCATTGGCGGCCCAGCAGGAGGAAAACAGAATCGTATCCTCGGTGCCGAGGAATCGTGAAATCTTCTTCTCGAGCGCAAGGTGAATGTCCTGGGTGCCGCAGATGAACCGTACCGATGCAACGCCGTATCCGTATTCCTTGATCCCGGCCATCGCCGCTCTCCGGACGACAGGGTGATTTGACAGCCCGACGTAGTTGTTTGAGGCAAGCATCACCACCTTCTTGTCATTCACCCGCACCACGCCATCCTGCGCGCCCTGCAGCGCCACTTCATGTTTGTATGTGTTGGTTTCCTCGAGCTGCTTCAGTTCTGCACTTACGAGTTCAAGTATGCGTGACATCGCGGTCTCCTTACTTCAGTGGTCGAATGGCCGGGCAGAAGTTCACGCCGCCGGCAAGGCGGACTTCGACAATCGCACCGCAAACGAGCCATCCATGCCATGGCGGTGCGGGAACGTAGCGATCCACCCCCCCGGGGTCACAAGGTCGGGATGCACAAATTGCCCCGCCGGATCAATGTGAAATTCGGGATGAACCTCCAGAAATCCTGCGATCAAGTCTTCATTTTCCTCGGGTTCGATCGTGCAGGTGCTGTAGACGAGGACGCCGCCGGGTCTCAGGAGACGCGCCGCATTCTCCAGCATTGCCCGCTGTGTCGTCACCAGCTTCGCAATATCCAGCTGATCGCGCTTCCATTTCATAT
>Ga0105107_10000559_pt1 | contig 23884 bp, 24 predicted proteins | sample PPLLaktember2015_6_FD_79335 | JGI IMG/M metagenome (GOLD analysis project Ga0105107, IMG submission 79335) | Freshwater sediment microbial communities from Prairie Pothole Lake near Jamestown, North Dakota, USA - PPLs Lake P8 Core (1) Depth... | ecosystem: Environmental > Aquatic > Freshwater >... | reverse complement strand
TCGAACACCGGAAAGGCCACTGCGCCGGAAATCTTCGCGAGCTCCTCGAGGACGATCAGCGCCTCGATGTTGCCGAGACCGAGGCCGCCATAGCGCTCCGCGACATTGATTCCCAGGAAACCCATGCCGGCATACTCGCGAACGAGCTCGGGCGGAGGCGGCTCGTCGTGCTGCTCACAACGCGCGGCGAACGACGGTAGACGTTCGCGCGCATACCGGCGCGCCGATTCCTGCATCTCGCGCTGCTGGTCAGTCAGTACAAAGTTCATGTCGATATCAGCCCTGGTTTCTGGCGACCCGCGTGACACGATAGCCGAGCCGCGGGAAGTGGACCACTACCGCGCCGGTTTCCGGCGACGCGCGCCGGATTGAGACCTCGTCGATCGACAGCGTGACCAGCTCGCCTTCGACGGGAATGCGGCCGTAATCGTCCGGCGTGACCGTCACGCGATCGCCACGGCGAAACTCCTGGGGATCCGCTACATCGACGCCGGCGGCCGGCAAGGGATCCGACCACCGCGCGATCGCAAGCGACTCGCGAGCGTCGAGCTCGGAGCGGACGCCGTGCCCGATTGCGCGCATGCGTGATTCCCAGGCGAGCAGCCGCGGGAATGGCGCAAGAAGCGTGTCCGCGATGCCGAAGTTGCCGCGCGCCATCCATACCGGAAACCAGGCGTCGATATCCGCGAAGCTCGCGGTTTCGCCCAGAAGGAAAGACCGGCCGTCGGCGAACATCCGCTCAATGAGCGCCAGGCTCGCGCGAAACTGGGCAAGCATGTGCGGGGTTTCAGCCTCGAGATGGTCGAAGTCCATGAAGTTGAAGAAGCCCTTGCGATCGTCGATGACTTCCTGCGGGATCACCGCGCGGTTGAGCGCCATCGCGAGCGCCGCGCCAGGTTCAAAGAACGTGCGGTCGCTCCACGAGGCGAGCGCGATTCCAAGCCCCTCGCCGCCGGCCGCAAAGAGCGGCGGTGCAGGATGGCGGCGCTCGAGCTCGCGCGCAATCAGCCGGGTGTCACAATAGACATCGGCGCCGGCCTGCAGCACCGGCACCTTGCGATAGCCGCCGGTCAGCAGCGTGAGTTCGGGCCGCGGCATCACCATGGAGAGCTGGACGGACCGCCACGCCAGCTGTTTGATCCCGAACGCAAGTCGGATTTTCTCGGCGAACGGTGAAGGATCGTGATGATGGAGGATCAGTTCTGACACACGATATTATATGTGCATTCGCCGCCGCCGGAGGGCGCAGGGATGGATGCGTCGACCGTAGCGAGACTTAAGCGCAGCATGCTTGATGAGTCGGAACGCACCGGGCCGCCGTACGGATTTCCGAAGTTGCCTGTCATTGCCGCCGGTCGCTATTGCGATCCGGAGTTCCTCGCACTCGAGCTGGATCACCTGTGGCGGAAATCCTGGCTGTACGCCTGCCACGCCGACGAGTTGCCGGACCCGGGCAGCTTCCGACTCTTCAAGCACACCGGCTCGCCGATCCTGGTGCTGCGCGGCAAGGACCGCGTGGTCCGCGCCTTCTACAACACCTGCCGCCACCGCGGAGCACCACTGGTCACCGCCTGCAGCGGCAAAGTCGACGGTCTCATCTGCGGTTTCCATGGATTTACGTATTCTCTCGACGGGAAGTTGATCGGCCTAAGGGACCGCCGGGACTTCGTCGGGCTCGACATGGCGGACTTTCCGCTGCTGCCGGTCCGCTGCGAGGCATTCGGAAACTGGTTCTTCATCAACGAAGATCCCGATGCGGAGCCCCTGCTCGCACACCTCGGCCTGATACCGGAATACCTCGCGCAGATCCAGCCCTCGCAGCTGCGCTTCGTCAGCCGCCGCTCGCATCGCGTGAAGTGCAACGTCAAGGTCCTGCTCGAGACATTTCTCGAGGTGTATCACCTGAAGACCATGCATGCGAACTCCGCGGATCGCTTCCTCGATTATCGCGGCTCCAGCATCGCGCTCTGGTCACGCGGGCATTCCATCATGTTGACGCCGCACCGGGATCCGGGTTGGAGGGATCCCGGGACGCGCGGTATGCGCCGCATCGAGACCGCTACCGAGATCGTTTCCGGCAACAACCTGTCGCTCAACTTCTATCCGAATCTCGTAACGCCCATCGATGCCACCGGCAATCCATTCCTGCTGTTCTGGCCCTCAGGACCGCGCGAAATGGAGATCGAGGTTGCATGGTTTGCACCCGACTGGGGCGGCGGCGACCTCGACCCGCTGTGGGAGAAGCGGCTCGCGAACTTCGAGCGCATCCTCGCGGAGGACACCTGTTTCGCGGAACAGATCCAGGAATCGGTGGAATCCCGCGCCTACCGCGGCAATACGCTGAACTACCAGGAGCGCCGCATCTATCACTGGCACGAGGAACTGGATCGGCGCATCGGGCCCGGCCGGATTCCCGCTCACCTGCGCGTCGAACCGCTGCTCGACCGCTGGATATCAGGATGACGCGGGCGGCAGCAGCGAGGCTGCCGCGGTGTCCGCAACGACATGCGCTTCTGCGCGGGCCACGCGACCCGCGGGGATCGCCGTATCACCGGTGACCAGGCGGCGAAGCATCTCCGCCTTGGATTCGCCGGTCACAAGCCAGAGGACCTGACGGGCCCGGTTCAGCGGCGCAAAGGTGAGTGTGAGTCTTCGCGTGCCCTGGTATGGAATGCTGACGCCGACTTCGAGCCCGGTACGCTCGAGCAGCGGATCGCCGGGCACCAGCGAAGCGGTATGCCCATCCGGACCGAGCCCGAGCTGCACGACGTCGAACGTCGGCGGATACCCGGCATGGCGCGCGAGCGTCCGGCCGTACTCGGCCACGGCGCTGTCGAGCGCGGGATTCTCTGCGGGCATCGCGTGAAACTGCGTCGCAGGCAGCGCGCCGGGCACGCACAGCAATTCGCGGATCCACCGCGAGTTGCGGCGCTCGTCGTCCGCTGGCACGGCACGCTCGTCCACCTGGTATACGTGAAGGGCGTTCCACGGCAGTGCATGGCCGCGCAGTGACTCGAGCATCTGCCACGGCGTCTGCCCGCCGCTCAGTGCGATCGCACTGCTGCCGCGCGCATTGACGGCCGCGGTGATCGCGGCGGCAAGCGAATCGGCCGCGATTGTCGCGGCGGCCGCGGGACTCGATGCGACGGTCACCCTCACGGCTGCCTCCTGAATCCACTCTTTCGCATGTCGTCCGGATCGATGACCTCGCGGATCAGCTCCACCTGCCGCCGCGTGGGCGGCGCGGTTTCCGGCAGTTCGCCCTCCGGCATCAGGAGCTCGAAGCCCGTCGCCGCGCGGACCTGCTCCACCGTCACGCCCGGGTGCACCGATTTCAGTCGCATCCGTTTGTTCACCGGGTGGAAATCCATCACCGCGAGGTTGCTGACGACGGCCTGAGGCCCGCCGCTGAGGCCGAGGCGTTCGCGCGCGTCGCCCCCCTCGAGAAAGCCCGCGCCGGAAATGAAGTCTACTTTCTCCACGAAGCTGCGCTGCGAATGGTCCGGGTGCCAGTAGTACAGCTTCTTGCCGAGGGAGCACAGGTCGGCGAGGCCGGCAGTCCCCGGCAGCCGGACTTTCGGCCGGTGGTAGTCGTCGCCGATGACCGAGTTGTTGACGTTGCCGTGGCAATCCATCTGCGCGGCGCCGACGCAGAACTTGGTGATCCACCGGCCATTCAGCACCAGGTTCCAGAAATCCGTGTACTGGTCGATGTACATGACGGAGTCACGCCACAGGGCCGCTTCCAGCGTGGAGGCCGGTATGCGCTTCGGCCGCGGCTCGAGGCCGACTGAACTCGCGATCCAGATGAGTTCCGGCGCATGCGTCATGCGGGCCAGCATGAACGCCGCGACCGGAATGAACGAGGCCATGCCATTACAGGCCTGGTCGCCGTTCCCGAATTGCGCCGCGAGCGCGGTCACCATCAGCTCGTCGACGGTGTAATCCGCGGCCGTGTCAGCGGAGCGCGCGTTCATCCGCCAGTACTCGCAGGTTCACGGATCTTAGCCAGCATCGGTTCCCCGCCGGCGGCCTCCAGGTATTCCGCCTGTGAGCGCGGTGTGCTCAGGTGGCGATCAACGAAGGCCGCGGCGCGGCCGGCATCGCGCGAAATCTCAGTCCACGCGCGGTGGAAGCGCTCGTCATAGCCGTAGGCGGGAAAGAACGACGTCGGGTGCGCGCCGTACGGCACTTCCACCACGGCATCGACGATGAATCCGGGCAGGACCGTGCGCTCGGGATGGCGGCGCAGGATCTCGCTGTCCACGATTTCTTCCGCCGTGACCAGCACGCGCCGCGCCGCGTAAGGCATGACCGCAAGATCCGGCCACAGGGCCGTCGGTTCGACCTGGACATTACCGAAGCGGTCCGCCCGGTGCGCATGCACGAGCGCGACGTCCGGCACCAGCGCCCGGCAGGCGACCAAGGGCCGGCCGTCGAACGGATCCTCAATCAACCTTAGATTGTCGGGATTCTGCGCAATGAGGTCAGTGCCGATCGCGCCCCGGCTCGGGAGGAACGGCAATTGCCGCGCGCCTGCGCCAAGCCTCGCGTTCAGCAGGCTCTCGGAAAGCTCCTCCACGCGTACCCGGCCCGCTTCGACGGCCGCCCGATACTGCTGGCAAAGCCCGAATTGCTCCATGCTGACCGCCGCACCGATCAGCCGGTCGATCACGCCCGCGGCCGCGAGCCAGTCGACCGCGATGCCGCCGACCAGCACCACCAGTCCGATGTGACGCTTTTTCTGGCGGATCATCTCCCGCACCAGCGCCATCGGCGCCGCCTGCGTCGCCATGTTCTGGAGGGCGACCACGTCGCCGTCGCGAATCAGGCCGACGGCTTTCTCGATGGTGGTCGTCTTCTCCTGCACGCGGATTCAGCCGCCGAACACGGGTAGCGTCGCCCCGCCGTCGACGACGAGCGTCTGCCCCGTCACATAGGCGGCCTCCTCGCTCGCGAGGAAAAGCATCGCCTGCGCCACTTCGACCGGAATCCCCCAGCGCTTCAGCGGAACGGCATTGGCCATGCGGTCGCGCCGCTCGCTCTTGATCGCCCGCGCGACTTCGTCCGTCAGCATGAGGCCCGGCTCGACGCCGTTCACCGTGATCGAATAACGCGCGAGCTCGAGCGCAGCCGCGCGGATCAGGCCATTAAGCCCGCCCTTGGACGCGGCGTAGTGGGCGCAGCCGGGCACGGCCGCGCGGTTTCCCTGGATGGAAGACGTGAACAGGATGCGGCCGCCGCCTGTCTTCATGTGCGGGACGCTGGCTTTCAGCAGCCGGAACGCAGCCGTCAGGTTGACATCGATGACGTGTCGCCAGGATTCATCCGGCATGGTCTCGATCGGGTCATAGGGAAACACGCCGGCGTTGTGCACGAGTATGTCGATCCTGCCAAATCGGCCGACGGCGGAGTCGATGAGGGTCGTCACGCCGGACGCTTCAGACACGTCCGCGATCACGCCATGCGCCGTGCCGCCCTGCTTCCCGATGGACTGGACGACGCTTTCAATCTCAGCCGCCGTCCGCGAAGTGACCACGACCGCGGCGCCCTGGGTAGCAAAAAGGCGGGCAATGGCTTCGCCGATGCCGCGGCCGGATCCGGTGACGATTGCGATCTTGCCGGACAGGCGTTCTTGGCCGCTCGTCGTCATGGATGCTTCGCCTGGCAGCCGGGGGTCGACAATTTGCCGGGCCTGCGAGGCTCCGGACGGGGTCTAAAAAAAACAATCAAGTCTGTTTATTTTCGACAGGCCCGTAGTTATACTCCTGCCCTGGCCAAGCTTCCAGCCAGAGCAAGCCGTTCGTCAAGGGTTGACCCATGGGCACGACACTTGATCCGGGGCTGCTGGTACGCATCGGTTCCAGCACGCCGCCGCAGACGGAAGTCGTCACCCGCAGGGACATCCGCAAGTACGCGATCGCGACCGGACAGCGGCTGCGCAAATATCTGGATGGGGACGAGGCTCCCCCGACCTTTCACGTTGCCCTGTTCTGGCCGGTCGCCGCCTTGCCTGAGCTCCGCCCCGACGGCGTCGCGGTTGACGAGCTCTTCCCGGAGATTCCCGGCAAGCGGCCGCTGGCCGGCGGACTCAAGATCGAGTTTCACCGGCCGATACGGCCCGGGGATGTGCTGACTTCCACCCGCACCCTGACCGGGATCTACGAAAAGCAGGGTGCCACCGGGCCGCTGGTCTTCATGGAGGTCGTCATGCAGGTCGTCAATGCGAACCGCGAGCCGGTGCTGACCGAAAAGACGACGCGCATCCTGAAGTGACCGCCATGCCGGATATCGACAAGATCACGGAGGGGGAACTGTTGCCGGTGCGCGAATTCCGGCCCGATGCGGTGCAGCTCTTCCTCTACAACGCGGCCCTGTGGAATGCACACCGGATCCATTTCGACCATCCCTATGCGACCGGCGTCGAGGATCACGCAGGACTTGTCGTTGCCGGCCCGTTGCTCGGCGACTGGCTGACGCAATGCGCGCTCGACTGGCTTGGGGATTCGGGGCGGCTCCTGTCCTTCGAGTACTCGAACCGCAAGCTCAGCTACGTTGGCGAGGTGCTTCGCTCGGAGGGCAAGGTGCTGTCGGTGGATCGTGCCAGGTCGGAGGTGACGCTCGAGCTCGCCATCCGGAACCAGTCCGGCGAGGTCACGACCCCGGGGACGGCAGTGGTCCGGTTCGACCGCGCCTGATCGGCCGATGCCCGACACACTGCGCGGCAAGGCAGCGATCATCGGAGCCGCCGACACGGAAGTCGGCGTCGTCGCCGGCATGGGCGCAACGGAATTGTGCATCGACGCGATCCTGCGCGCGCTTGACGATGCGGGCATCCGCAAGGACGAAATCGACGGCCTCGTCACCTGCAACTCGATGGCCGAACCCCTGCTGTATCACGCCGAGGCGATGGCGGAGTACCTGCAGATCTTTCCGCGTTACTGCATCAGCGTCGGCGCGGGGGGTGGAACGACATTCACGGCCCTGCACCAGGCAGCCTCCGCCATCGCCAGCGGAATCTGCAGCACCGTCGTGGTTGCAATGGCGGACAGCCTCCGTTCGGGAATGTCGCGCGAGCGCGCGCTTGCGATGCAGTCGTCGAGCGGCCACCCGGAGTTCGAGCGTCCGTATGGCGCCCCGGTGCCCGGCTATTACGCGCTTATCGCGCGGGCGCACATGCACGAGTTCGGCACGACACCCGAGCAGCTGGCTTCCGTCGCGGTCAGCGCCCGAAAGCACGCCGCGCGCAACCCCGCTGCCGAGAAGCGCACGCCCATCAGCGTTGCCGATGTCCTGGACTCCCGGATGATTGCGGATCCCCTGCACCTGCTCGACTGCTCGCTGGTTTCCGACGGTGGCGCGGCCATCGTCATGACTTCGGCTGCGCGCGCGCGGGACTTCCGTCATCCGCCCGCCTACCTGCTGGGCGCCGGCGAAGGACATTCGCACGAGCACATCAGCCAGGCGCGGAGCCTGACGACGTCCGCGGCGGCCGATTCGGGACGGCGTGCCTTTGAAATGGCGGGACTCAGGCCGGCCGACGTCGACCTCGCCCAGCTCTACGACTGCTTCACGCCGGTGGTCATCATCGAGCTCGAGGATCTCGGCTTCTGCGCCAAGGGCGAGGGAGGGGCCTTCGTCGCAGCGGGCAAGACCGAGCCTGGCGGCGCGCTTCCGGTCAACACGCACGGCGGAATGTTGTCGCACTGCCATCCCGGAAATCCGGGCTCGATGTTTGCGCTGACCGAGGCCGTGCTGCAGTTGCGCGGCCAGGCGGGCCCGCGCCAGCTCGCAAAGGCCGACATCGCACTCGTGCACGGACAGGGCGGCATCATGTCGAGTCATTGCACGATCCTGCTTGGCCGCGAGACCGGCTGATGAGCGGCGCAACGCGAAACCTGCCCGCTCCCACGAAGGCGAGTGCCGAATACTGGGACGGCTGCCGTCGCCACGAGCTCCTGGTCCAGCGCTGCACTGCTTGCGCGAAGCACCAGTTCTATCCCCGCCTCGTCTGCGTTTTCTGTTCGGAAAAATCGCTTGAATGGGCCCGCGCGAGCGGCCGCGCAACCCTCACGACCTACACCGTCGTGCGCCGCCCGGTTTCGCGCGCGTATGCGGCGGAGGTTCCCTACATTGTCGCACTGGTGGCGCTCGAGGAAGGCCCGACGATGATGACCGGCATCGTCGGTTGCGGGATCGAGGAAGTCCGCATCGGAATGCCACTGGAAGTGGTGTTCGAGGACTGGCCGGAAGGCGTGACCGTGCCGAAATTCCGGCCCGCCGGCGCGGCTCGGAAATCTCAGGCGACGTAGTTCTGCGAGGTGGTCGAACCGCCGCGGCCGCTCCAGTCGGTATGGTGAGACTCGCCGCGCGGCCGGTCGACGCGCTCGTAGGTGTGCGCGCCGAAGTAATCGCGTTGCGCCTGCAGCAGGTTGGCCGGTAACCGCGACGAGCGCCAGCCATCGAAGTACGCGAGTGCCGAGCCCATGCAGGGCACGGGGATTCCCGCCTGCACCGCGGTGGCGACGACGCGCCGCCAGGACTCCTGCCGCGATCCGACTGCCTGCATGAAGAACGGGTCCAGCAACAGGTTCGGCAATCCCGGCTCACGATCGAAGGCTTTCTTGATCTCGCCGAGAAACACCGAGCGGATGATGCAGCCGCCGCGCCACACGAGTGCGATGCTGCCGTAATCGAGGTTCCACTCGTGGCTCTGCGCCGCCGCCCGCAGCAGCTGATAGCCCTGCGCGTAACTGACGATCTTCGAGGCATAGAGCGCCTGGCGGAGATCGTCGACAAAGCCTGCGGCATTTCCCGGAAACGGCGTGACCCGCGCCTCGACCTGTTTCGACGCCGCGATGCGCTCGTCCCTGGCCGCGGAAAGGGAACGCGCGAACACGGCCTCGGCGATCAGCGTCAGCGGCATGCCCTCGTCGAGCGCCGCGCCGACCGCCCACTTGCCGCTGCCCTTCTGGCCTGCGGCGTCCAGGATCAGGTCCAGCACGGCCTCGCCGTTCTCGTCCCTGAAGCCCAGGATGTCGCGCGTGATCTCGATGAGATAGCTGTCGAGCTCGCCCCGATTCCATTCGTCGAACACCCGCTGCATGTCGCCGTTGCCCATGCCGAGGCCGCGCTTCATCAGGTCGTAACTCTCGCCGATGAGCTGCATGTCGCCGTATTCGATGCCGTTGTGCGCCATCTTCACGAAGTGGCCTGCGCCGCCCTCGCCCATCCATTCGCAGCAGGGCTCGCCCTCCGGCGTGCGCGCACAGATCGCCTGGAAAATCGGGCGGATGTGCGGCCATGCGGCTTTGCTTCCACCCGGCATCAGCGACGGACCTAGAAGCGCGCCCTCCTCGCCGCCCGACACCCCCGTGCCGACGTAGAAAAGCCCGCGGGACTCAGCCGCGCGGACACGCCGCGTGGTGTCGCCAGGATGGCTGTTGCCGCCGTCGATCAGGATGTCGCCCGGCTCCAGCAGCGGCTCGAGACTTGCGATCAGCTCATCGACCGCGGAGCCTGCCTTGACCAGCATGATGATCTTGCGCGGCCGCGCAAGCCCCGACACGAGCTCCTCGAGCGCGAACGCGCCCGTGAAGCGCTTGTCGCGCGCGCGCCCCTCGAGGAATGCCTTGGTTTTCCCGGCGGTACGGTTGAATACCCGCACGGAGTACCCGCGACTCTCGATGTTGAGCGCCAGGTTCTCGCCCATTACGGCGAGCCCGATCAGACCGATATCGGCGAGCGGTTGCGACACCGGATCCGCGCCGCGCGTCAGCCGTACTTCGCGCGCAGGCGCGGAAGCACGTGCTCGGAGTAGAGGCGCAGGAATCGCCCCTGGTCCGGCCCGGGGGCGTGAAACACGAGATGAGTGAAACCCAGCTCGATGTACGGACGGATCCGCTCGACGTGCTCGTCCGGATCATTCGAGACGATCCAGCGTTTTGCCGCGCGCTCGGCGGGCAGGCTGTCGGCCAGCCGTTCCATTTCGATCGGGTCCTCGACGGACATCTTTTCCTCGGGCGACAGCGCGAGCGCAGCCCAGTAACGGGTGTCTTCGGTGGCCCTTGAGAGGTCCGTGTCGAACGACACCTTCATTTCGATCATGCGCTCGACGGACTCGACGGGGCGGCCGGCCGTTTGCACACCGGCCGCGACGTTCGGCAACAAGGTATCGCGGTACAGTTCCGGCGCCTTGCCGCTGGTGCAGATGAAGCCGTCGGCCGCCTGGCCGGCGAACTTCGAGATCATCGGTCCGGCACCGGCAATGTAGATCGGCACCATCCGCGCCGGACGGTCATAGATCGTCGCATTCTCCGTCCGGTAGAACTCGCCCTCGAAACTCACCCGTTCCTCGGACCACAGGCGGCGGATCAGCTTGACGGATTCGCGAAGCCGCGCGAGCCGCTCGCGCTTCTCGGGCCACTTCATGCCCGTCGCGGGAACCTCGTTGAGCGATTCGCCGGTGCCGATGCCGAGTATTACCCGCTCCGGAAACAGGCAGCCCAGAGTCGCGAACGCCTGCGCCACGATCGACGGGTGATGGCGAAACGTCGGCGTGAGCACGCTCGTGCCGATCGCGATGCGCGTGGTGCGCTCACCGAGCGCGCCCATCCACGCGAACGCGAACGGCGCGTGCCCCCCCGTGTGACGCCAGGGCTGAAAATGGTCGCTGATGAAAACGGAATCGAATCCCAGCTGTTCCGCCAGCGCGGCGAACTTGAGCAGTTCGACCGGTCCGAACTGCTCGGCCGAAGCCTTGTACCCGAGCTTAAGCAACGCACACCGCCGGGTCCGTAAGGCGGTCGGCGCGGCGCGGATCCCGCCCGGCAACACGGCGATACAGCGTCGTGCGCTGGGCAAGCGGCCGGCCGATGCCGTCGCAGATGGATGCCATGTCCGTCGCGTCCAGGCACTGGCCGTTGGCGCCGCCGGCGGCGCGGGTGATGGATTCGTTCATCAGGACGCCACCGAAATCGTTGGCACCCGCCCGCAATGCGAGCGACGCCCCCTCGCGCCCCATCTTGACCCACGAAGTCTGGATATTCGGGATCAGCGGATGCAGCGCGAGGCGCGCCACGGCGTGCATCAGCACGGCCTCCCGCAGCGTCGGACCGGATCGTGAACGTCCCTTGCGCCAGATCGGCGCCTCCATGTGCACGAACGGCAGCGGCACGAGCTCGGTGAATCCGCCGGTCTCGACCTGCAGCGCACGGATTCTCAGGAGGTGCCGTGCCCAGTGGACCGGCTGGTCGACGTGGCCGAACATGATTGTTGCCGTGGTCCTGAGACCGACGCCGTGCGCGGCCCGCATCACCGCAAGCCACTCGTCGGTCTTCAGCTTGTCCGGACACAGGACGGCGCGTACCTCGTCATCGAGGATTTCGGCTGCGGTCCCGGGCAGGGTTGAGAGACCCGCGTGTTTCAGGCGCGTGAGATAGTCCGGCAGCTCGAGCCCGAGCGTCTCGGCCCCATGCCAGATCTCGAGCGGCGAAAACGCGTGCACATGAATGTCGGGGACTGCCGCCTTTACGGCCGCAACGATCCCTAGATACGTGTCGCCCGTGTAGCGCGGATGGATGCCGCCCTGCAGGCAGACCTCTGTCGCCCCCGCCGCGGCCGCCTCGGCCGTGCGCTGCGCGATTTCCGCGAGGTCGAGGTCATAGGCCGCGCCGCGCAGGCTGCGCGCGCTTCTTCCCTTCGAGAATGCGCAGAAGCCGCAGTGGTAGGTGCAGATGTTCGTGTAATTGATGTTGCGGTTGACGACGTAGGTCACGGTGTCGCCCACCGTATCCGCGCGGAGCCCGTCTGCCGCCGCCAGTACGGCGCGAAAATCACGATCGTCCGCCGCGAAGAGCGACGCGATCTCGTGCTCGCCCGGTGCCCGGCCTGCGGCTGCATTCGACAGCAGTTCGCGGACTTGCCTCGATGCCCCTGTTCGCGACATGAGCCAATGCCCGCTCGCCGCGGGAACAGCCGTCTCCGACCCCGCGTACCAGTCGTCGACACGCGGCCGCCCCTCGCTGTCGGTCATGCGAAGGACGCGCGTGACGAGCGCAGGGTCCACCCACTTCGCCGGCGCACGCGCATAGGACGGCACGAGCGCGAGCCGCTCGCAGAGCTCGCGATCGGCCGCCGACGTCTGCTCGGCGAGGGCGGCGAGCTGCGGCCACGGTGCTTCCGGATTGACGTGGTCAGGCGTCACGGGCGACACGCCGCCCCAGTCGTTGACGCCCGCGCGAACCAGCGGAGCGAGCTGGCCCGGGCGGAGGTTGGGCGGCGCCTGGATGGACATCGTCGCGCCAAAGATAAGGCGCGTCACCGCGATGGTCCAGAGCTGTTCCTCGAGCGAGGGCTCCGGAGCTGTCGCCATGCGGGTGCCCGGCTTCGCGCGGAAATTCTGGAGGATGAGTTCCTGCACGTGGCCGAACTCGTCGTGCAGCGCGCGGAGCGCAAGCAGGGACTCGATGCGCTCGCGGCGCGTCTCGCCGATGCCGACGAGGAGCCCGCTCGTGAAAGGGACGGCGCACTCGCCGGCAATCCGTATCGTCTCGAGGCGCCGGGCGGGCCACTTGTCAGGCGATCCGTAATGCGGTCCGCCACGCGCCGACAGCCGCTCGGACGCCGTCTCGAGCATCAACCCCATCGAAACGGAAAGCGGCCGCAGCCGCTCGAAATCGCTGCGATTCATGATTCCCGCGTTGAAGTGCGGCAGAAGTTTCGTTTCGCTGCAGACCAGTCGAGCGACCTGCTCGAGGTACTCGAGCGTGGTGGCGACGCCGTACCCCTCGAGCGCCTGCCTCGCGGCCAGGTAACGCTTCTCCGGCTGGTCGCCGAGCGTGAAGAGCAGTTCCTTGCAGCCCGCCGCCTCGCCCGCCCGCGCGATTGCGAGCACCTGCTCCGGCGACAGGTACGGACTTTCGAGCCGGCGCGGCACCTTCGCGAAAGTGCAGTAATGACAGACGTCGCGGCACAGTTCCGTGAGCGGGATGAATACCTTGCGCGAGTACGTCACCGTGCGGCCGAATCCGGCGAGCGTGATCTGCTCCGCGGCGCTCATCAACGTATCGAGCGGCGCTTCGGCCAGGCAAAGCGCGGCCGCGGCGTCCGGCCGGTGCCCGCTGGCCGCGTCGTCGATCAGCCGTGCCGCAATTCGCGCTGCATTGACCAAGCGTTGCCTCCCGGGCCGGGGGCCAGAAAAAGATAGCGGGGGTCGTTCGCAGCCAGCAGTCGATCGAGATCCTGCGGCTCGTCCACGTCGAATGAAAGTCCGGGGGAACTCACCTCGGCAGGCATGCAGCCGAGGCGCTTCGCCTCCTCGAGATGACGTGAGCGACTGTCTGCGCCGAACTGAAAGCGGAACGCCGAGCTCGTCCTGAGGAAAAGCGCATTGGTGCCAAGGCCCGCGTCGTCGGCCCCGATCGCGAATCCGCCCCGGCGTCCCGACTCCACGACGGCGTCGATGTCGGACGCCGCGATCAGGGGCAAGTCGGCGGGCAGAACCAGGAGCTCGTCCGCGCCCCGCGCGAGCAGCAACTGGCGTGCATCCTCGAGTACGGCGTTGAGGCCGCCGCCCATGTCCGGCAATACCGGGAATTCCGCCGGGATCGTGTCGCGCTCGACGCTTGCGAATGCGATGCGATCGACGCCTCGTGATTTCCGCAGGGCATCGAGGACGGACTCGAGCATCGCCCGCGTGAGAGCGAGACGAAGCTCCGGCGAGATCTGCTCGCCGAGCCTCTGCTTGGCGGCGGAGCGGCGCTTGATCGGCACGAGTGCCCAGCAACTCATCGGGAATGGCTCCGGAATGCGCCGCGGCCCGTCAAGGAGCCGACATCCGCGCGCCGGGCACGGGATTGAAGTAGTGGATCGTCACGCTGCGCTTCGCAATCTTCCATGTGCCGCTGCGCCGCTCGAATTCATCCGCGTAAGTCGCGCTGATCATCTGCACGACATCGTCCTTCGTCGCGCCCATGCAGTCTACATTGCAGATCCCGCTCGCGTGGTCGGGATCCCTGAACGTCAGGCGCAGGTTCGAGGTCAGGTGGTGCGTCTCGCGCCAGACCGGATACAGGGCTTCCTGCACAGCCTTGCGGATGCCATCGTGATTCGTGTATGTGCCGAACGGCGGGCCGATCTCCCAGACTGCGTCCTCATGCCAGATCGAGATGAAGCGGTCCCAGTCGTGCGTGTCGAAGCCGAGGCAATAGTCGGTCACGAGGTCGCGGATGGCCGCCCGGCTTTGCAGTTCATCCACCTGCCGTACCAGCGCCTCGATTCTTGCGTCGCTTCCGCGCTTCACTTCAGTCATTCAATGCACCCTTCAAAATCCATTGCCGGATCGTCTCCAGGTCCTCCGCGGTCAGCGGATCCTGCTGCACCGGCATGCGCAGACCCGAGCCGCCGCCCTTATCGTGCGTTCCCAGCAGCTTGGCGTACAGATAACTTTTTTCGGGTGACCCCGGCTCAACGAGCTTCAGTGGACTCTGGGTCGATGCGACCCCCACCAGCCGGGTCCAGGGATCCGGATAGAGGCTGAGCTCGCCGAGCGCGCCGCCTTCGACGTGGCACATGACGCAACGCTGGTTGAAGATCGGCATCACGCGATCTGCAAATTCACCGCCGTCCCCGGCAGCGACCGGCGTCACGATCGCGAGCGCCGCGACGAGCGACACGGCCTGACCGGACCTCATGCGGATTCCGCGGGCGTTTCCCGATGGGCCGCATTGGCGGCGATGTAGCCGAAAGTCATCGTCAGGGCCAGCGTGTGGCCAGCGCCAAAGTACGCGAAGCGCGAGGGACTCGCGATGCAGTTTCCGGCGCCATACAGGCCGGGAATCGGGCGACCCCTGGCGTCGATCACGCGCGCACTCGCATCGATCTGCGGGCCGCCGTTGGTATCGAGCGCGCCCGCCGCGAGCATGATCGCGAAGTACGGGCCCTTGCCGGCGAAAGGATGGATGGTCGGATTCGGGCCGCTGTTCACGGGCGAGGACGCGCCCTGCTTCATCGGCGAGAACACTTTGTGCCACTCGCGGTCGTAGGCCGCGGCGCCGCGCTGGAAATCGAGGTCGTTGCCACTCTGCGCAAAGCCGTTGAAGCGCGCGATCGTTGCCTCGAGATTCTCCGCGAATGCGGGCGACAGCGAGAAGCCCCCCGTGCGGGGTGCGAGTTCGCCGAGTCGCGCTGAAATCGCGGCCGCAAGGCCACGGAGATCGTCGCCCTTCAGCACGTGCGAGGCACCTTCCGGTGCGGCTGGAAGCGGATACGCGCCCGCGAATGCCTCGGCCGTGCGCCGGTCGTAGATCATGAAAAGCAGATGGTTCGGGAATTCCGCGGCCGACGGGTCGAAGAATCCATGGGCCTCGGTGCGGTCGTTGTAGTTGCGGTGCTCGTTCACCACGCGCTTGCCGTGCCGGTTGACCTGCAGCATCGAGTCGCCCGGCGTATAGAACACGCCGGCGCCCATCTTCGAGCTCTGCAGCGCCTCTTCGAGCACGACCTGCGTGCGCCAGGCGCCCGACAGGTTTCCCATGCTCGCGCCGGCAGCGCCGGCGATAGGAATGAAATCTCCCGTGGCCCAGGAAGCGGCGCAGGATCCGTACAGCCGGTTGCGCTGGTAGGTGTCGACGAACTCCGCATTGTGGACATACCCGCCCGTTGCAAAGATCACGGCCTTGCGGCCCCGGAGCCTGACGGTCTTTCCGGCGGATTCTGCTTCGACGCCGATCACGCGGCCGGTGGAATCCACGATCAGCCGCATCGCGCGGTGGCCGAGCAGCAGCGGGATCTGCCGCTTGTCGCGCGCCCTGCCGAGTTGTGCCATCAGGTCGCCGCCGAGGCCCATCTGGCCGTCGTCCCGCACCGGGCCCACCGGACGGCCCGCCGGCACCTTGTTCTCGGGAACCTGGTCGAGGTAGTCGGTCGCCGGCCGGTCGAGCGCGAACATGCGCCACTCGGCGACGTTCAGCGAACCGCTCTCGCGCAACTTGTCGATCGTGGCCGAGGCGTTGTCGTAAAAAGCCTCGAGCAGCGCGTACGCGCGCGGATTCAGTCCGAGCATCGGCTGGTCGGCAGCATAGCGCTCCGGATAGGAAAACCGCGCCATGTACCGCAGGCAGTCGTCCTTCTCGTCGCGGATTCCCTTCGCGCGCAGCGTGAAGTTGTCCGGAATCCACATGACGCCCGCGGAGCGCGCGGACGTGCCGCCCGGTATTGGCGCCTTCTCGAGCATGACGACGCTGCTGCCCGCGTCGTGCGCGACTATCGCGGCCGTCGACGCGCCCGCGCCGCTGCCGACGACGACGATATCCGCCTCGCGGTCCCAGGTTTCGGCCGCCGCCGCTTTCGACGGACTGAGCGCAATCGTGCCGAACGTGGCCGTAACGGCGCCCGCCCCGATCAGCAGCTTCCTCCGTGTGACCTGATCCGGGCCGTCGCTCATCCTCGTCTCCTGGACAGCATGGCCTTCAGCGCTGCAGGACGATGCCAGACTTTTCCCGGTCCCAGCAGTCAGCGGTGATTCCTTCGTCTTTCAGCTTGAATTTCTCGACGCGCTCGCTCGGCGTCTTCGGCAGGCTGTCGCGGAAGGCGATGTAGCGCGGGATGGCGAAGTACGCCATGCGCGGCTCGCACCAGCGAACCAGCTCCTCGGCGGTGACCTTCTGTCCTTCCTTGAGGACGACGACGGCCTTGACCTCCTCCTCGCCCACTTCGGACGGCACACCGACCACGCCGGACTCGAGCACTGCCGGGTGCGAGCCGATGACGGATTCGACCTCGAACGAGGAAATGTTCTCGCCGCGGCGCCGGATCGCCTGCTTCTTGCGGTCGACGAAGTAGAAATACCCGTCGGCATCGCGACGGCCCATGTCGCCCGTGTGGATCCAGCCGTTCCGGAACAGGTCGAGCGTCGCTTCGGCCTTCTTGTAGTAGCCCGTGGTGCCGACGAACATCTTGTTCGAGCGCGCGATGAATTCCCCGTTCACGTCGGGCGGGCAGTCGTTGTCCTCGTCGTCCACGATGCGCACGTCCCAGCCGGTGATCGCCTGCCCGCAGGACCCCGCGCGCGGCGCGTCGTACGGGCTTGCGAGGCAGCAATAGCACTCGGTCATTCCGTACACTTCGAGCAGCTTGGTATTGAAGCGCTTCTGGAACGACTGCCACTCGTCCTGCGGCGCGGCCGCGCCGACCATCAGTCGCACGGGATTGTCCGCGTCGTCGGCGCGCTCCGCCTGCTTCAGCAGGATCGGTATCACGCCGCCGATGTAGTTTGCCTCGGTGCACTCCCAGCGCCGGCAGTCGTCCCAGAGCTGGCTCGCGGAGAATCGCTCGACGATCACCGCCTTCGCATCGGCCAGGATCGCAGGCCCGATGGTGATTCCCTGCGCATTGCCATGGAAGAACGGCAAGCCGGTATAGAGCACGTCGTCTTCCGTGTAGCGGGCGTACTTCACCGACTCCGCCCAGATGTCATACCAGTAGTGGTGGCTCATCTCGACGCCCTTCGACACTCCGGTGGTGCCCGAGGTGTAGAGGATGGTGGCCAGGTCGCGGAAACTGACCTTGAAGCCCGGACTGGTGGACGGACGATCCATCAGCTCGCGAAACGCGAGCGATTTCAGTTTGCCGAGCCCCGGAAGTTTCGCGCCGCCCTGGCGGTCCAGCAGGACGACGTGGCGGACGGACGTCAGGTCGTCGGCGACGTCGTTGAGACGGTCGAGGTACTCCGTGTCCGCAACGAGGACCACCGAGTCGGACTGGACGATCTGGTAGGTGAGCCCGGCGCCTTTAAGTGCCGCATTGATCGGCACTTCGACCGCGCCGATCTTGTTCGCTCCGAACCATGCATACAGGAACTCCGGACAATTCGGCAACATGATCGCGACCTTCTCCCCCGGCTTGACGCCGAGCGCCAGGAAGCCGTTTGCCGCGCGATTGATCTGGTCGTTGAGCTCGCCGAGTGCGATCGGGGTGTCGCGAAACTGGAATACGACGTGGTTGGGGTGGCGCCGCGCCTTGTCCTCGATGATCCGGGGCAGCACGCGATCGGATTGCGGATATTCCTGCATGCGCCAGGACGCCCACTTGCTCGCGGCCTTCCTGGCCTTGTCATCCCATCGTCCCATCGCGAAAGCTCAGAGCGGCCGGGTCTTGGCCGCTGCTTCCAGCTTGGATGCCTCGCCGAACCAGACGCCCGGGTCGTAGGCCTCCACCATCTTGCCGAAGTCCCAGGTCATGATCTTTTCCGGATGGACCTTGATGATCGCTCGCAAGGGCGTGTGCACGGCGGCGAACGCGGCCTCGCGCTCTTCCTTGCCTTTAAGCTCGGTCCAGTACTTGTCGATGATTGCCCAGTGAATCTCGCGCATCAGCGCGTCGTCGGTGTACACCTCGGCCTGGCCGATGACGAGGATCGCCTTCTGGTGCCTGAGATTGCAGCCATCGTTGTGAATGCCGACGGAGATCTTGGGGTTCTCGACCAGGTGATGGACCTTGTGCCGGTACTTCTGGATGCTGCTCATCTGCAGGAATCCGTCGTGGATCACGTAGAACATCGGCGTGACGATCGGATAGCCCTTCTTGTTCATGTGAGCCATCTCGCAGTAGCTGTTGTACTTGAAGAGGCGCTGGAAATCCTCCGGCTCCATCGGGTAGTCCTTCGACACGTTGAGCTGCTCGAGCTTCACGGGATCGAATACCACACGCGGTGGCGCCGCAGGTTTTTCATTCGACATGTGACGCTCTCCGTTGCTGGAAATTATCGTGTCTGGGAGGACTTGAACTTTATTCAAAGGTTCCACAGAATGGCCGGCATTGTCAAGTTGCCGCGCGACCAGCGGCCAGCCTTCCCGCAACACCGCCGTTGCGCCCGCCGGCCGGCCCGGACGGCGACAAGAGGGTGCACCGGATGAGCGATGTCATCATCGAGCGCAAGGGCGAGGTCGCCTGGCTCAGGCTGAACCGTCCCGAGCGCATGAACTCCTACGACGCCGCAATGGCGCAGGCCCTGATCGCCGGCATCGAGGGCGCGGCCGATGCCGGCGTCATCGTCATCACGGGCACGGGCCGGGCATTCTGCGCCGGCGGTTACCTCGCCAATCTCCGCGAGCCCGATCCCAAGGCGCTCCGCAGCATGTTCTATGCGTCGCTGCACCTCTACGAGGCGATCCGCCTGAGCCCCCGCCCCGTCATCGCGGCAGTCAACGGTCCGGCCGCGGGCGGCGGCAACGAGCTGGTGGTCGCCTGCGACCTTGCGATCGCCGCCGAGTCCGCGACCTTCGGCCAGACGGGCGTAAGGGTCGGCAGTGCCCCGGTCCTGGGCGGCACCAACTTCCTCGCGATGAACATCGGCGAAAAGCGCGCCAAGGAGGTCGCGTTCCTGTGCCGCCGCTACCCGGCGAAGCAGGCGCTCGAGCTTGGCTGGATCAACGCCGTGGTTCCCGATGCCGATCTCGAGTCCGAAGTGACCCGCTGGGCGGACGACCTGCTGGCCATGAGCCCGCGCTACCTCGAGATCGCGAAGATCAGTTCGAATGTCTGGTGGAACCAGATACGGGACTCCTATCTCGGGGGGCTCGCCATGCTGGTGCAGGCAATCGGGTCTGCCGACATGATCGAGGGCGCCACCGCGTTCATGGAGAAGCGTCCGCCGCAGTTCGAGGGGCGCGCGCCGCGCCGCAAGCGGTAGCAGCCCGTGCGACCGGCCGCCGCGCAAGCTGACGAGCATTCGACGATGTTCGAGCTGGACCCGCCCTACCTCGCGATCCAGAACGAGGCGCGCGAGTTCGCCCGGAGCATTGAACCCATCGCCGCGGAAGCCGACGAATCGAGCGAGGTTCACGCGGGCATTCTTGCCGCATTGCGCGGGAGCGACCTCTGCCGGCTGATGGTCCCGGCGGAGTACGGCGGCCGCAGCGAAAAGATCGACCCGCTTGAAATCTGCGTCACGCGCGAAGCGCTGATGGCCACGTCCTCGCATGCGGATTCGCTGTTCGCACTCCAGGGCATCGGCAGTTTTGCCATCACGACCGCAGGAAGCGCCGCGCAGCGCGCGGCCTGGCTGCCACGCGTCGCGCGCGCCGAGGCGCTCGCCGCGCTCGCATTGACCGAGCCGGATGCGGGATCCGACCTGAAGATGGTCACGACCGAGGTCGTCGCCGGGAGTGGCGGCCTGAGGCTCAACGGTTCCAAGTCTTTCATCTCGAACGGGGCGAGCGCTGCTTTCTTTGCAGTGTTCGCCCGGGAAGGCCAGGCCTATTCGATGTTCCTGGTGCCGGCCGACACGGCGGGCATCAGCATCACGCCGTCACCAGAACTGATCGCGCCGCACGTGCTCGGTGAAATCCGGTTCAGCGATGTCGAGTTGCCGCCCGAAGCCCGGCTCGGTGATTCCGGACAGGGGCTCGACCTCGTATTCGCCACCTTGAGCGTATTTCGCGTGTCCGTCGCAGGCGCGGCCGTCGGCCTCGCCCAGGCCGCGCTCGAAGTTGCGGTGCGTCACGCCCGCACCCGGCAGCAGTTCGGCCGTCCGCTCGCCCGGCACGGTCCGGTTGCGCAGTTGCTCGCCGATTCGTGGACGGAGATCGAGATGGCGCGGCTCCTGACGTATCGCGCGGCACACCGCGCGGTGCGTGACCCGAAGAGCGCATTGCCTCAATCGTCGATGGCAAAGCTCGCCGCGACCGAGATGGCCTCGCGCGTGGTCGATCGCTGCGTGCAGATCATGGGGCGCTTTGGCCTGATTCGCGGCTCAAAGATCGAACGGCTCTACCGTCAGGCGCGCCCGATGCGCCTGTACGAGGGCGCCTCGGAGATCCTCCGCCTCGGCATCGCCCGGCAACTCGTCGAGCTGGTGCCATGATCGACTTCGCACTCGATGGGTCGGTCGCAATCGTGACCGGCGCAGGCCGCGGGCTTGGCCGCGCGATTTCGCTCGCGCTCGCGGGCCAGGGCGCGCGGATACTCGCGGTCGCGCGTTCGGCGGGCGAGCTGGATTCGCTGAAGGCCGAGGATCCGGTGCGCATCGCCGTAATGCAGTGCGACATGCTGGACGCCGCCGCCGTGACGAGCCTGCCTGACGCGGCCGTGCGGCAATTCGGCCGGCTCGACATCGTCGTCAACAACGCAGGCATCGCGCCCGCCGGCGAGTTCGCCGAACAGACCGACGACGAATGGCAGCGCGTGCTCGCCGTCAACGTCACGGCACCGGCCCGGCTGACGCGCGCTGCCGGGCGCCACTTGCTCGCCCAGGGGAGCGGAAAGATCATCAACATCGCATCGACCTCCGGGATCCTCGGCAAGGCCGCGCTGGTCGCGTACTCCGCCTCGAAGGGCGCGGTGCTGCAGTTCACGAAGGCGCTGGCGGCCGAGTGGGCCGGTCGCGGCGTACAGGTCAATGCCGTGGCCCCGGGTGCGTTCGCGACCGATGCGCAGCGCGCCGTGCTGGATTCGCCGGAGCTTCTCGCGCGACGCACGCGAAAGATTCCGGCGCGACGCATGGGTCAGGCCGGGGAAATCGGGGCGCTGGTCTGTTACCTCGCATCGCGACAATCGGATTTTGTAACCGGGAGCGTCTTTGTCATCGATGGCGGCGAATCCTGCAAACTCTAGGAATCGCGTGCGACGCGTAAGTGCGCGCGCGGCCACCGCGGCACGCCGGGCGGAGCCCCCGGTGACGACGCCGGCCGGCGCCCGCGGCGGAGAGCGCCGCCGCGCCATTTTCCGGGGTCTGCACGACTGCGTGCTGGACCGCGGGTATGCCAGGACCACGCTCGCGGACATCGCGCGCGCGGCGCGCATGTCGCCGAGCCACCTCCTCTATTACTTTCCGGGCAAGGACGCGATCCTCGAGCAGTACTTCGCCGAAGTCTCCCGGCGCATCATCGAGCGCATCGACGGCTTTCGCACCGAGACCCCGGAGCGCCAGATCTCGCTGCTCGCCGAACTCTTCTTCAGCGGCAGGAAAGTGCCCAAGTCCGAGATCGGATTCATGCTCGAGTGCTTCGGCGTCGCGGTGCACGACAAGTACCTCAACCGCGAGAAGTCGGAGCTCGACCGCTTCTGCAAGGACTATCTGCGCGAGCTGTTCGAGAAGATGCCCGGCGGGCCGGCGCACGCTCGCGACGCAGCCGAGGTGACCTACGCGATGCTGGTCGGCCTGCGCACGGCCGAATATTTCGACGAGCGGCTCTCGCCCGAGCACGCGCGCAGGCTGTTTCACACCGAAGTGCTGAACTTTGCCAATCCCGCGCGGGGCGGCGAGGCAAGGAAGCCGCACCGGCGTTGAAGCTGCCGATGCCCGACCGCTCGGCATGGCTCGATCGCACGCGTGAGGCGGCGCTCGAGCCGGAACTTCCCATCTGCGATCCGCATCACCACCTGTGGGAGCACCCGGGCAGCCGCTACCTGCTCGACGAGTTCCTGCACGACATCGACAGCGGTCACCGCATTGTCGCGACCGTGCATGTCGAGTGCGTCCAGCATTACCGGAGCGCCGGACCGCTCGCGCTGAGGCCGGTCGGCGAAACCGAGTTCGTTCACCGCGCGACTGCATCACAACAGCAGGAAGCCGGTGGCGCGCGCGTTGCGGCCGGTATCGTCGGCTTCGCCGACCTGACGCTGGGCCAGGCCGTGTTGCCGGTGCTGCGCGCACACCTCGATGCCAGCGAGCGCTTCCGCGGCGTCCGCTATGCAAGCGCCTGGGATGCAAGTCCCGAGATCCGGGTTGCGCATACCCACCCGCCGCCCGGACTGCTGAGCGACCCGGCATTTCGTGCCGGCTTCGCCTGCCTCGCGCAACTCGGGCTCACCTTCGATGCGTGGCTCTACCACACGCAGTTCGGCGAGCTCGCGGAACTTGCGAACGAATTTCCCGAAGTGACCATCGTGCTTGACCACATGGGCGGCCCGCTCGGCATCGGTCCCTATGCCGGGCGCCGGGAGGAATTGTTTGCGGAGTGGCGCGCCGCCCTCAGCAGCCTTTCGCGCTGCAACAACGTCCTCGCGAAGCTCGGCGGCAGGACGCTGACACTCGCCGGATTCGGCTGGCACAGACGCGACGCGCCGCCCGGCTCCGAGGAACTCGCGTCATCGACCGGACCGTACTACGCCGCCTGCATAGACCTGTTCGGTCCCGCGCGCTGCATGTTCGAGAGCAACTTCCCCGTCGACCGCGCTTCCTGCTCCTACGCGGTGCTGTGGAACGCCTTCAAGCGGCTCTCGCGTCGCTACTCGGACGCGGAGCGGGCGTCCCTTTTCCACGACACCGCCGCGCGCGCATACCGGCTCGCCTGAGGTTGCGGCCGCCTGCAAAGGGCGAAGCCTTGTATCTTCTTCAAACCTTGCTAGTCGCCAACAAGCGGATTATTCTCCGCCCGGAACGGGCCTGCTGCCCGGCGGCCACGGGGACGGGCCGCAAACCCCCAATCTCCGGAGGAACCATGCGCAATCGATTGTCCGATCCGAGGGTCGCAATCGCGGTGGCCGCGGTGCTCTGCACGCCATTCGCCGTCGACCTGGCGCAGGCGCAGGAAGCAACGGCGCTCGGCGAGATCATCGTCACGGCGCGCAAGCGCGAAGAGAACCTGCAGGACGTCGGCGTCTCGATCAGCGCGCTCAACGCGGAAGAACTCGCGCAACGCTTCGACACGGACCTGCAGACGCTCGCGAATGCCGCGCCGAACGTCGTCATCGACGACATCCAGCAGGGACCGGGCAGTCCGGCCGCAATCTCGATCCGCGGCGTGGGCACGACGGACGTCGAGAAGAATTTTGACCCCACGGCCGGCGTCGTGGTCGACGGTGTGTTCGTCGGCGTCAATTCCGGCGCGATGCTGAAGGCGCTCGACCTGCAGAGCGTGGAGATCCTGCGCGGGCCGCAGGG
>Ga0105107_10000558_pt1 | contig 23886 bp, 17 predicted proteins | sample PPLLaktember2015_6_FD_79335 | JGI IMG/M metagenome (GOLD analysis project Ga0105107, IMG submission 79335) | Freshwater sediment microbial communities from Prairie Pothole Lake near Jamestown, North Dakota, USA - PPLs Lake P8 Core (1) Depth... | ecosystem: Environmental > Aquatic > Freshwater >... | reverse complement strand
TTATAAACTGTCTGAGCTCTAATATTTTTTATTTTCACCTGAAACCGCCCGAGAACTCGGGCGGTTTTTTAATCAAATCCTGACTGGCCTGATGCTATAATTTAATTGACTGGTATGACCACTTACCAGTAAAAGAGCCGCATGGACTGGAATCCCCCTCCAAAGCCCGCCAGCTACGCCGAAAATTTGCTGGTTAAATCGATATTAGAAGGGCGTTTCCCTGCCGGAACCTCGCTTCCTGCCGAGCGCGAGCTGGCGCTGATGCTGGGCGTTACCCGCACCACGCTGCGTGAAGCCCTGCAGCGCCTGGCGCGTGACGGCTGGCTCGATATCCAGCAAGGCAAACCCACCCGCATCAAGGATTATCTGCAGGAAGGCAACCTGGCCGTCCTGGGCGCAATTGTCGCCCAGCGTGAGAATCTACCCGCAGATTTCGTGGACAATTTACTTTATGTAAGGTTATTACTGGCTCCCAGTTATACGCGCCTGGCGGTTGAGCGCGCCCACATCCGGGTCAGCGAGGTGTTGAGCGCCTATACAGACCTGGAGGATACGCCAGCCGCTTTTGCAGCAGCCGATTGGCAGTTACACCACCAGTTGTGTATCCTTTCCGGGAATCCAGTTTTCACCTTGATCTTGAATGGTTTCAGCGCCTTCTATCAAGTCATGGCCGAACGCTACTTTGCTGCGCCGCAGGCGCGCCAGATTTCAAAATCATTCTATCTTGATTTGCTGGCTGCGGCTCAACGGGCAGATGGCGCGGCGGCTTATGCCATTGCAGAGCGGGTGATGCGCCTCAGTATCGAGCTCTGGCAGCGTGCTTCTCAAAGTTAGGAGGGAAAAATGCGCAGGTGGAATGGATGGGGAGATTTAAGCACTCATTATCCCTTACCGGTTTCAGCGCTTGCCTTTCTTGAAAGCCGCCTGGGTAGTGGTAAGCCTGCTCCAGATGCAGATTTGGCAACCCTCGTCAGCCAGGTGTCTGTATCGGACCTACCTGCCCATCCCTTGATCTCCTATGGCGCGGAAGATCGTCTGCGGCATGCGCGGGGACAAAGCCTGCCGGACTGGGTTGCACTGCACAGTGGCCAGTTAGGCCCAATTCCTGAGGCAGTCGCCTATCCGAAAACAGATGAAGATGTGCGTCAGTTACTGGAATTTGCGGACCACTACCAGCTCATCGTCATACCTTACGGCGGCGGCACCAGTGTTGTCGGGCACATCAATCTGCTGCCCGGCAGCCCACCCGCCTTGAGCATGGACATGAGCGGCATGAACCGCCTGCTGAGTCTGGATGAAACCAGTCACCTGGCATGCTTCCAGGCAGGTATTTGTGGGCCCGAGTTGGAGAAGTTGCTGGAACAGCACGGTTATACTCTAGGACATTACCCGCAATCCTTCGAGCTTTCCACCCTGGGGGGATGGATCGCCACCCGCTCTTCTGGACAACAATCCTATCATTATGGGCGCATCGAAAATCTATTCGCCGGCGGGCATCTTGAATCACCTGCCGGACCACTCGATCTGCCGGTGGTGCCAGCCAGCGCTGCCGGTCCCGATCTTAAACAGCTCGTCCTGGGCTCGGAAGGGCGCCTGGGTATCATTACCCAGGCCAGCGTGCGCATACGTTCGCTGCCAGAAGTAGATGCCTTTTATGGGGTTTTCTTTCCCGACTGGTCTTCCGGCATCGACGCCGTCCGTCACATCGCCCAGGAACAAGTCCCCGTCTCCATGCTGCGCCTGAGCGACCCCCAGGAAACTGCCACCACCCTGGCTTTATCGGGGAAAGATCGCCTGGTGCATCTGGCGCATGAGGGATTGAAATTTCTGGGGCTGGGCGAAGAACCCTGCCTGCTGGTCTACGGCGTTACGGGCAGCCAGCCTGCCGCCCAAGCCGCCCGCCGCCAGGCTAATGCGATTCTGCGCCGGCATGGCGGCCTGCAAACCGGGCAGACCATCGGGAAAATTTGGCGCAAATCGCGCTTTCTCACCCCCTATTTGCGCAATACGCTGTGGGAACGCGGTTTTGCCATCGACACACTCGAAACTGCGCTCCCCTGGCGCAACATCCCTGAAACCGCCCGGGAAATCAAGGCTGCCATTCAGCAAGCCCAAAATGCAGCCGGTCGCCCGGTATGGGTTTTCGCCCATCTTTCGCATGTCTATACGGATGGCGCCAGCATCTATGTAACCTACGTGGTTCCACTGGAGGACGAGCCAGACGCCACGCTGGAGCGCTGGCAGGCAATGAAAACCGCCGCCAGCCTGGTAATCGTGCGCCATCACGGCACCATCAGCCACCAGCATGGCGTGGGGATCGATCACCGGCCCTATCTGGCAGCCGAAAAAACCCCGCTGGGTATGGGTACCTTGAGCGCACTCGCTCAAGTATATGATCCGGCCGGGATGATGAACCCGGGTAAATGTTTCTGAGAGGTCAGTCATGTGGACAAAAGGTTGGCGCGAGCGTGTCTGGTCTCAGCTTGACCAGCATTGGGATCTGATCGTCATTGGCGGCGGCATCACCGGAGCCGGTATCTTCCGTGAAGCCGCTAAATCCGGCCTGAAAGTCTTGCTGGTTGAACAAAACGACTTCGCCGCAGGCACCTCCAGCCGCTCCTCCAAGCTGGTGCACGGCGGTCTGCGCTACTTGAAAAATGCCCAGGTCAAGCTCACCTATGAATCTGTCCACGAGCGCGAACATTTACTGCGTGATGGCCGCGGGCTGGTCAGCCCGCTGGGTTTTCTGCTGGTCAATTACCAGGGCGACCGCCCGCCAGCCTGGGTGTTTGGGGCTGGCTTGATTTTGTATGATATTCTGGCCAAAAAATGGAGCCACCGCTATTATGACTCGTTCGATATCCTGGAGCTTTGCCCAACACTCAAAGAGGAGCAATTACGCGGCGGCTATCGCTTTTTCGATGCCCAAACGGACGACGCCCGCCTGGTGCTGCGTGTGCTGCGGGAAGGTGTCCAGGCGGGTGGGTACGCCCTGAATTATTCCGCAGTTACACGCCTGCTAAAGACCAGCGACCAGCGCGTATGTGGCATCGTACTGGAAGACCGTGCGGGGCAAGGCTTACCCCAGATGGAGATCAAGGCTAAAGTAGTTATTAATGCCACGGGCGCCTGGGCGGATGTGCTACGCCAGGCAGCCGGCGGCGCCGCGCGCCTGCGTAAATTACGTGGCAGCCACCTGATCTTCTCGCAAGCGCGCTTGCCGCTCGCGCGGGCGGTCAGCGTGCTGCACCCTCGCGACCACCGCCCGGTGTTCATTTTTCCCTGGGAGGGCATCACCCTGGTCGGCACCACCGACATGGACCATCCAGACGATCTCAATGCAGAGCCCCACATCAGCGCAGGTGAATTTGTATATCTCCTGCAGGCTGTGCAAGCCTTGTTCCCCCGCCTGGAGCTGACCAGTGCGGATGTACAGGGCACGTTCGCCGGCGTGCGCCCGGTGATCGACTCTGGCAAGCAGGACCCGTCCAAAGAGTCGCGCGAATACGTGCTGTGGGAAGACAATGGCCTGATCACGGTATCGGGTGGGAAATTGACCACCTTCCGCTTGATGGCGCGCAGCGCTTTAAAGCGCGCCATCCGCCAGCTCGGCAAGCATACTCCACGGCCGCTCGATGAACATATCCTCGACCCTCTGCCATCCGGCGAATTATTAGCCAAAGATTTTTCAGATGCTGGGCTGCCCGCCAACACGCGCATGCGCATCCTTGGTCGTTATGGCTGCGAAGCGCACGCGCTGCTCGATGCAGCCGTTCCCGGCTTACTCACCCCCGTGGGCGGCACTCCCAGTCTGTGGGCTGAGCTACTCTGGGCTGCGCACGCCGAAGGAGTGGTTCACCTGAGCGACTTACTCATGCGCCGCACGCGCCTGGGGCTGACTTTACCCCAGGGCGGCCTGCCGCTGATGGATCAGATTCGCAGCCTGACGACTGCCGAACTGGACTGGACGGATGCCTATTGGCAGGCTGAAATCGATGCCTATTCCAATCTATGGCACGCACACTACAACGCCTCCCAAAACCATATTGATAGAACATCTGTACAAGACGAACGGGTCGGGATAGAATCGCTCCAAGAACACGTGGCTTAATAGCACCATTCAGTCTGATGCGGGAGCTTTGCATTGAACAAAGATTTGATCCTGGCTGTCGATAACGGCACCCAAAGTGTGCGCGCCCTGGTTTTTGACGCCCAGGGGTCTCTGGTCGCTAAATCCCGCGTCCCCATCGAGCCATATTATTCAACGGCTCCCGGCCTGGCCGAGCAGGACCCGCAGGTTTTTTGGAATGCCGTGTGCCAGGCCATCCAACAACTGTGGCAGCTGGGCGTAGAGCGCCAGCGCATTAGCTGCCTGGCGCTTACCACGCAGCGTTCAACGCTGATCAATGTGGACAAACAAGGAAAACCGCTACGCCCGGCGATTGTCTGGCTGGATCAGCGCCGCACACAGGGCCTGTCACCGCTGGGTGGCTTTTGGGGCATGGCATTTCGTCTTTCGGGCATGACGCAAACCGTGGCTTATCTGCAGGCAGAAGCAGAGGCTAACTGGCTGCGCACCTACCAGCCTGAAATTTGGAAAAACACGCACAAATACCTGCTTCTCTCCGGTTATCTGACTTATTTATTCACCGGAAAGTTTGTTGATTCCACCGGATGTCAGGTGGCCTATGTGCCTTTTGACTATAAAAGACTGCGCTGGTCCAGTCGCTGGGATTGGAAATGGCAGGCGGTTCCGCTAGAACGCGAAATGCTGGTCGACCTGGTCTCACCTTCACAACCGCTGGGAGAAGTCACCTCCTGGGCAGCCGAACAGACCGGGCTCCCTGTAGGATTACCATTGATCGCGGCAGCCGCCGACAAAGCCTGCGAGGTGATTGGCTCAGGCTGCCTGGAACCGCATATGGGCTGCTTGAGTTTTGGCACCACTGCCACCATCAATACCACGCACCGCAAATATATCGAAGTAATTCCTCTCATACCGCCTTATCCAGCGGCAGTGCCGGGCGCCTACAGCGTTGAATCGCAAATCTACCGTGGTTTTTGGATGGTAAGCTGGTTCAAACAGGAATTCGGCCAGCTCGAGCAGCAGCTTGCCGATCAGAGCGGGCAGGAGGCTGAGCAGCTCTTTGATGAATTGCTGCGCAAAGTACCCGCCGGTTCGGATGGTTTACTGCTGCAGCCCTACTGGTCGCCAGGGCTGCGCGTCCCCGGGCCGGAAGCGCGTGGGGTCGTGCTGGGTTTCAGCGATGTGCACACACGCGCCCATCTGTACCGCGCCATCCTGGAAGGCCTGGCGTATGCTTTGCGCGAAGGCGCCGAACGGACCGTCAAGCGCAGCGGTATCCCCATTACCGAGCTGCGCGTGGCAGGCGGCGGCAGTCAAAGCGATGCAGCCATGCAGCTCACCGCCGATATGTTTGGCTTGCCGGCTTCACGCCCACATATCTACGAAGCCTCGGGGCTGGGGGCGGCCATTGATGGCGCAGTTGGCATGGGGATACACCCGGATTTCAGCCAGGCTGTGGCCGCCATGACCCACCTGGGTGATACTTTCCAACCCGATGTCAAGAATCACCAGCTTTATAATGAGTTGTTCGAGCAGGTCTATCGCCAGATTTACCCGCGCGTTAAGCCACTTTATGAATCCATCAACAAATTAATCCGGTAAAATTGCCGTCGATGGATTATTAGTTTACGAAGGCACCCATATGAAGACCGAAAAAACTCTCCTGGCCCTGGATTTTGGCGGCACCAAGCTCTCTGCGGCGACCACCGACCCCGGCCACCTGGCGCAAAGACAATGGTTGGAGCGTACCCGGGTATTCAGCGCAGCTGGAAAAGACGCCCAGACCGATCTGCAGGAGATGATCCGCGCCTCTCACCTGCTGGTTAAGGGAGCTGCGCCAGCTGCCATCGGGGTGAGTTTCGGCGGCCCGGTTGAGCCACAGGCCGGTGTGGTGCGTTTATCGCACCACGTCCCTGGCTGGGAAAATCTGCTCCTCAAGCGGCTGCTGGAAGATGAATTTAGCTGCCCGGTGCTGGTCGATAACGATGCCAATGTCGCCGCGCTGGGTGAATATCGCTTCGGGGCAGGCTGGAGCGCGCTGAGTTTGCTGTACATCACCGTCAGCACCGGCGTAGGCGGCGGCTGGATCCTCAATGGAAAAATCTGGCACGGCGCCCAGGGCATGGCTGGAGAGATCGGGCATACCGCCATCGACCCGCAGGGGCCTGTCTGCCTGTGTGGCAAACGCGGCTGTGTGGAACGCCTGGCATCCGGACCGTATATGGCGCAGGATGCGCGCCAGGCGCTCTTCGATGATCCCGCTCAGGGACCCGAGCTGATGCGCCTGTGTGGGGGATTATTGGATGAGATCAGCGGGGAAATGCTCAGCCGGGCAGCTTACGCTGGGGATCCTCTGGCAGCCAGCCTGCTGGGACGCAGCGCATGGGCGATTGGTACTGCAATTGGCAATGCCGCCAACCTGCTGAATCCGCACCGGGTTATCCTGGGGGGCGGTGTGACCAAATCAGGCCTGGATTGGTGGCAGGGTGTCGAATCTGCAGCGCGCCAGACCATGCTGCCGGAAATCGATGTCGAAATTCTGCCGGCGGAGCTGGGCGACGATGCCCCGTTGTGGGGAGCGGTGGCGTTAGCGCTGGAGTCTTTAACCCTTGAGCGTCGGTAAGCAGATCAGCGCCTGGCGTGCTGATCCGAGCGTGGGAGATAATATCAGCGCTTGGCGACAGATCCCGGCACGCCAATCCAGCCTGGTTCCCATACCAGACGATCTCCCCGCTGAGCTGCGCGCCAGCTTGCAGCAGCTCGGCATCCAGACCTTGTACAGCCACCAGCTGCTGGCTTACCGGCGCGCCCAATCCGGTTTGAATATTGCCTTAGTCACGGGCACTGCCAGCGGAAAAAGCCTGGCCTATAATTTACCAGTCCTGGCCGACCTGATCCAAAATCTGCAGGCGCGTGCCTTGTATCTATTCCCCACCAAAGCACTCGCCCAGGACCAGCTGTCCAGTCTGAAAGAGTTGTTAGCCCAGGCGACGCAGACAGGGCGCCTGCCGCCTCCTGCCATCTATGATGGCGACACACCGGCCTCCCACCGCAGCCAGATCCGCCAGAATACACGCCTGCTGCTCTCCAATCCAGATATGCTGCATATGAGCATATTACCCCATCATACCAACTGGGCGGTATTCTTTGAAAACTTGCGTTATGTCATTATCGACGAGATACATACTTACCGGGGCGTGTTTGGCTCGCATATCGCCAATGTCCTGCGACGCTTAAAGCGTATTGCCCGACACTATGGCAGCCGCCCTCAGTTCCTGCTCACCTCCGCCACCATTGCCAATCCTCAAGAGCATACTTCCCGGCTGATCGAGGAGACGGTCTCAGTGCTGGCCGAGGATGGCTCGGCGCGCGGTCCTAAACACTTCCTGCTCTACAACCCGCCGCTGGTGGATGCGCGCCTGGGCCTGCGGCGCAGCGCTCTGCAGGAAGCTGTACGCCTGACCGACGACTTGCTGACCTCGGCTGTACAAACCATCGTCTTTGCTCGCTCTCGGCGTACAGTGGAAATCGTGCTGACTTATCTGCGCGAAAAAGCAGCCCCTCATTCCGGCTGGGATGCAAATCGAGAACAGCAGGAATTACGCGGCTACCGCAGCGGCTACCTGCCCAGCGTGCGCCGCCAGATCGAGGCTGGTTTGCGACGCGGCGAAGTGCGCGCCGTGGTTGCCACCAACGCCCTGGAGCTGGGCATCGATATCGGGCAGTTAGGCGCGGCAGTATTGGTGGGTTATCCTGGTTCGATCGCGGCCACCTGGCAGCAGGCCGGGCGCGCCGGGCGCGGCAGCGAGCTTTCGGCAGCCATCCTGGTCGCCACACCTGCCCCACTCGACCAATATCTGGTAACGCATCCTGAATACCTGTTCGATCGCACCCCGGAACAGGCCTTGATTGACCCCAACAACCCGCTGATCCTGTTGGACCACCTGCGCTGTGCGGCCTTCGAGCTGCCTTTTCAGTCCAACGAGGCTTTCGGCAATCTACCTGCTGGCGAAGTACAGGAGTATCTGGATTATTTAACCAGCCAGGGTGTGCTGCACTCGTCGAATGCGCGCTATTACTGGATGGCTGACCAGTACCCTGCCCAGCAGATATCTTTGCGGAATGCCTCGCCAAACCAGATCCTACTCCAGGTTGCAGACCATAATGCAGGCGCTGAAACCCTGCACACCATCGGGCAAATTGACCAGGCCAGCGCGCTGTGGATGGTGCACCCGCAGGCGGTTTATCTACACGAAAGCCAGACCTATCTGGTGAATGAATTAAACCTGGCGCAGGGGCAGGCGCTGCTTACGCCTTTCGCAGGCGATTATTACACCATCGCCATGCAAGACACCCAGGTCCAATTGCTGAATCTCCTCACCCAGGAGAATGTGCCAGGCGGAATGAAGTATGCCGGCGAGCTGCAGGTCACCACGCGCGTTACCGGCTTCCGTAAGATCCGCTGGCACACCCACGAAGTTCTGGGCATAGAGAGCCTGGATCTCCCGCCAACCGAACTTCAAACCACCGGTTATTGGATCAGCCTTTCCGATGAAACGGTTGCGCAGCTGCGCCAGAATGGCCTGTGGACAAACGACACCAATGATTACGGACCGGGCTGGGCATTGCTGCGCCAGCAAGTACGTCAGCGGGATGGCTTTAGCTGCCAGGGCTGCGGCTTACCCGAGACCGATCATGCTCACGATGTGCACCATATCGTTCCCTTCCGCCAATTTGCCAGCCCGCAGCAAGCCAACCAGCTCAGCAACCTGGTCAGCTTATGCCCTGCCTGCCACAGGCTGGCCGAAAGCGCTGTGCGCATGCGCAGCGGCCTGGCTGGGCTATCCTATGTGATGAGTAATCTAGCCCCAATCTATTTGATGTGTGATACATCGGATCTAGGCGCTCATAGCGACCCGCAGTCGCCAATTGCCGGGAACAAGCCGGTCGTTGTGGTGTATGATATGGTGCCAGCCGGAATCGGCCTGAGCCAGCGTCTGTATGAAAGCCATGCTGCGCTAATCGACGCAGCTGCAGAGCTGGTGCAGGCCTGTGCTTGCGAAGATGGCTGCCCCTCCTGTGTTGGTCCCGGCGGAGAACAAGGCAGCGGCGGCAAACAGGCTACCCTGGCCATCCTGGGGTTGCTGCACGCCTCCCAAACCTTTTCGAAGGAGATCTGATGCCATCCCTGGCGGATCGATTAAAGTCGCTCGGCGTTCAAATTGGTGCTCAAAATTTAGCTCCCCGCCAGGAGCAATTTCCCTATCCCATTGAAAAAGTGGTCGGCGGCGAAACCCTGGAGACACACTATGGGCTTACGTACCAGGTCGAAGAACGCTTTCCCGCTGATCATCGCCACGGCAACCTGGGCTTGCTGTGCACTTCGCCCATGGACGCGCTGGCAGCCTGGACTGGAGACGATCGTCTGCGCCGCCTGGACCCGCATGCGATTGCCTATATTGACACCGAAACCACCGGCCTGTCCGGGGGTACTGGCACGTATGCGTTCATGATCGGGATTGGGCGCTTCAGCGGCGACAACTTCCAGATGCTGCAGCTCTTCATGCGCGATCCCGCCGAGGAACCCGCTCAGCTGGCAGCGCTCGAGCAATACCTGGCGCCCTGCGAAGCCCTGGTCACTTTTAACGGCAAAACCTTCGACCTGCCGCTTTTACGCACGCGCTTCACCACACATGGCTTGAAACCCAGCTTTTCCGATCTGGCGCATATCGATTTACTGCACATTTCCCGGCGTCTATGGCGCGACCGCCTACCTAGCCGTACCCTTGGCAACCTGGAATACCAGATCCTGGGCGCCCAGCGCACCGAAGAAGACGTCCCCGGCTGGATGATACCATCCCTGTACTTCGATTATCTGCGCAGCGGCGATGCGCGCCCACTGCGCGGCGTTTTCTACCATAACAAAATCGATGTGGTCTCCATGGCGGCCCTGCTGAACTGCATTTCCGGACTTCTGGCTGATCCTTCGGGGGCAGCGCTGCCGGACCAGAGCGATCTGCTATCTCTCGCAAAATTCTACGAAACGATTGGCGATTCTGCTACAGCCGTGCTGCTCTATCAAGAATGCCTGCGTCGCGATCTGGCAGAATCGCAGCACCTGGAAGCCATGCTGCGGATGGCCCAAATCTATAAACGCGCCGGGGATGACTCTGCCGCCATCCCTTTATGGAAACAAGCCGCTTTTCACTGGAGCCTGGAGGCCCACATCGAGCTGGCGAAAGCCTATGAGCACCGCTTGCGCGACCCAGCTACAGCACTGGAGTGGACCCGGGCCGCCATTCAACTGGTCACCCACCAATCCGTCCCAGCCTTCAACCAGAGCGCACTCCTGGCTGAGCTCGAGCATCGCCGAGAACGGCTCGAACGCAAACTCACCGGCAGCTACTCTGCTGCAGATGATTCTTAACCCAACCCCTTCTTCCAACAAAAACATGGGCCAGGCGCCGATCACACCCGTTCAAAAATACAACATCAAAGTCAACATCCTGGATGGGGCTTTCTTCGGCCTGGCGATGGGGTTTGCTTCGTTTGTCACCATCCTGCCTTTGTTTGTGCGCCAGATGACCGACTCGGCGATCCTGATCGGTCTGATCCCTGCCATCCACAGCATGGGCTGGATGCTGCCGCAATTATTGACTTCCCGGCATGTCAGCAGCCTGCGCAGGTTCAAGCCCTGGGTCTTGTTGATGACTATTCAGGAACGGGCGCCCTTCCTGGCCCTGGCATTGGTAGCCTGGTTTCTACCTGCCCTGGGGAATCGCGCAGCCCTGATCATTACCTTTCTCTTACTGATCTGGCAAGGCCTGGGGGGTGGGGTGACTGCCACCGGCTGGCAGACCATGATCAGCAAAATCATGCCTGGTCACATGCGGGGGACTTTCTACGGCATACAATCTGCTGCAGCCAACCTGCTCTCCAGCCTCAGCGCCATCCTGGCCGGGATTATCCTGGCCAATCTACCGGGACCAGGCGATTTCACGCTGCTCTTCCTGCTCGCCAGCGCGGGGATGCTCATCTCCTGGCTTTTTCTGGCCAAAACGGTTGAAGACGAAAGCCCGGTGCCGGCTGAAATGCTGCCTCCCAAAGACTACTGGCATTCAGTTGCCGGCATATTAAAGAGCGATCGAAATTTTGTGTGGTTCCTGGTCGCCCGGATACTTTCCCAATTCGCCATGATGGGCATGGCTTTCTATACCGTTTACAGTGTGGATTATCTGGGGATGGACGAAGTAACGGTTGGCATCCTCACTGCTGTATATCTGGCCACCCAGATTGTGATGAACCCGTTAATGGGCTGGGTGGGGGACCACTGGAGTCATCTGAGGGTAATCCAGATTGCGGTGCTGGCAGCCATCCTTAGCGCGCTGATTGCCTGGCTGGCGCCTGCTCCAGGCTGGTTCTTCCCTGCATTTATCCTGGCGGGGACCGCCAACGTCGCCTTCTGGACCATAAACCTGGCCCTGATTCTTGAATTTGGGCATGAAGTACAGCGTCCGGTGTATATCGGTCTGGCAAACACCTTGATCGCCCCAGCTGCTATTCTAGCCCCGATTCTGGGTGGGTGGCTGGCTGATACGTTTAACTACCCAACAACCTTCCTGGCAACCATGTTGTTGGGCATCCTGACTGCCATAGTTTATTACTGGTTTGTGCGCGATCCACGGAAAACGCTCAGGGCTCAGCCTGCCAACCTGGATGAAAGCCTGGAAACTACGCTCCCGTAATAATCTCTTATGACTTACACACTTGGTTAGAGTATCCTATCTCTTTAACGTATCAAACCGAATGGAGCTTTTGTGGGTATAAAAGATAGAATTCTCATCCAGCATTTGTGCCTGGTGATACAATCTAACCTATACTCCTATCGCATACTCCTTGACACCGGGAATAGCATTTGTTATAAAGAACCATGATTGGCCAACCAAACGGGCCGGAAAATGTCGCAAACAAGCACACAGCCCACACTGCTCACGCTTCAAACTGGGTTCGACAGGCCCGCTTCTTACCGCGCACCCAGTTTATGGCGTGAGCTTTTTTCTATCTAATCGCCACACGCTTTTTCATCGCTACACGAAGCTCTTGAGGGCATCCTCTCGAACCCATCGTAAGCGCACTCGTAATTCGCTGATCAATCAAAGGAGGCAGAGGCAAAGCGAAGTTTCTAGATCGAGTCCAGGATTACCTGACCGGTGCGTAGTTACCGGCAGGCTGCCAGCCATGCGCCGCACCTATAATGGCCTGGCAATTCGTATCCGCAAACCGATACGCTTAACATAAAGGATTAAACGAACGGAGGAGTAAGCTATGAAAAAGACCCATTGGATGTTCACGATCCTGATTCTGTTATCCCTGGTACTGGCATCTTGCGCCCAGGCAACCCAGGCTCCAGAAGCTACTGAACCGCCCGTCGTAGAGACGGAACCCCCAGCCGAAGCGACTGAACCACCTACCGAGGCTACCGAACCTCCTGCCGAGGCGACTGAACCTCCCGCAGCCGAGCGCAAAGTCGCCACTTTCATCTGGACCCAGGAATTTGACACCCTCAATCCCCTGTACACCAATATGTGGTTTGCCGCCATCACCCATCAGCTTTGGCTGAGCTACGCCTGGGATTTTGATGATCAGGGCAATCCCAATCCGGTTCTGATCACGGAGATGCCCAGCCAGGATAATGGCGGCATCTCAGAGGATGGCACAACTATCACGCTCACCCTGCGCGATGACATCTTCTGGTCTGATGGCACGCCAGTCACCGCGGATGACTTCATATTTACCTGGCAAATGACCATCGATCCCAACAATACCGTTGCTCAGGTCTCTCCCTATGATCTGTTAACATCAGTCGAAGCGCCTGATCCAAAGACGGTTGTGATGAATTTTGCCGAGCCATTTGCTGCCTGGGCTGGGACGATGTGGCACGGTATCCTGCCAGCCCATATCCTGCGCCCTGTTTATGAAGCTGAAGGCACCATCGATAACGCCGAATGGAACCGCAACCCCACCGTCGGTGTCGGTCCCTATAATTTCGCTGAGTGGGAATCGGGCAGCTACGCCCGCTTTGTGGCTAATGAAAACTTCTGGCTTGGTAAACCCGCCATCGATGAAGTATTCTTTCGCTTCGTGCCGGATGATGCTTCTCAGGTTGCCGCCTTGAAGGCCGGTGAAGGTGATCTGGGTACCTTCATTGCCTACTCCGATATCCCCGGTCTGCAGGATGCTGGCGTAAATATCGTCACCGTCTTCTCCGGTTACAACGAGGGCTGGTATATGAACCTCAGCCCTGAAAAAGGTCACCCTGCACTGCAGGATGTGCGTGTTCGCCAGGCCCTGGCCTATGGGTTTGATCGCTTTACGCTGAATAAGGACCTTCTTCTGGGTCTGACGGTACCGGCTGCCACCTACTGGGACAACACTCCATATGCCTTTCCCGATGCTGAACCCTACCCCTACGATCCCGCGATGGCTAACCAGCTCCTCGATGAAGCCGGTTGGGTGGATAGCAACGGCGATGGCACACGCGACAAAGACGGCGTCGAGCTGGTCCTGCGTTATGGAACCACCACCCGTGAGATCCGCCAGGATACCCAGGCTGTCGTCCAGCAGCAGTATCAGGAAATTGGGGTTGGTGTCGAATTATTGAGCTATGACTCGGATATCTTCTTCGGTGGTTATGGAGATGGTGGACCATCTGCTACTGGTGAACTGGATATCTCCGAATGGTCGGATACGACCGACTATCCCGATCCCAACATGGCTTATTGGCTGTGCAGCGAAATCCCCAGCGACGAGTCGCCCGCCGGCGTCAATTGGCAGTACATTTGTGACGAAGAGCTGGACGCGCTCTTCCAGCTCCAAAATACACAGGTGGACTTCGCAGAACGCCAGGCTACTTTCCACCAGATCAGCAAGATTGTATTCGACAAAGTGTATTGGCTGGGTGTCTGGCAGGATCCCGACACGTTTGCAATCGGGCCTCGCTTGCAGAATGTAAAAATTTCAGGCTCGACCCCCTTCTACAATATCTATGAATGGGACCTTGTCCCCTGATTCTGGATTGACCTGATCTCATGGTGGCCGGGGCTGGTAAAAGCCAGCCCCGGCCATTCGAAAATACATATCAAACGATTTCTCAGTCAGGACGTAATAGATGACGCGATATATCATCCGGCGCATCTTGCAGGCCATCCCGCTCCTGTTCATCATCAGTGTGATTTTATTCGTCCTGATGCAGAATATGGGCGATCCCCTGGCGACCATGGGTGGGCGCACGATCACTCGTTCAGCAGAGCGCGAGCGATTGACCCGCCAGCTCGGCCTGGACAAACCCATTTATATGCAATATCTTTACTGGCTGATCGGAAACGATTGGGATAAGTTCGATCGCGATGGAGATGGGATCGAAGAAAGCCCAGGAATTCGTAAAGGTATCCTGCGCGGCGATTTCGGCACCTCCCTGGTCAACCGCGGCATTCCAGTGACCACGGTGATTGGCGATCGTTTGCCCAATACCCTGATCTTGATGCTGACCGCAGAGCTCGTGATCATCCTTTTTTCATTGGGGATTGGCGTCTATTCAGCGCTGCGCCAGTATTCTTTCATGGATAACTTGATTACGGGGATCTCATTTATTGGCTATTCCATGCCCATCTTCTTCATCGCCCTGGTATCCATGTATATTTTTTCGGTAAACTTCAAACGCTGGGGCTTGCCTTACCTGCCAACCGTGGGCATGTTTGATCCTCAAGTCGGAAAAACGGCCAGCGAAGTCCTGCGCCATTTGATCTTGCCGGTATTCAGCATCTCCTTCATCAGCCTGGCAGCTTACAGCCGCTATATCCGCGGCACGATGCTGGAAGTGCTCAACCAGGATTATATTCGCACCGCCAAATCCAAAGGCATCCCGCGCCGCGATATCATCTTTGTTCACGCCTTGAAAAACGCCTCGCTGCCGATCGTCACCATCATTGGGCTGGATCTGCCGCTGCTGCTGGCAGGGGCGGTCGTTACCGAACGCATCTTCGCCTGGCCTGGGATGGGCCGTTTGTTCCTGGATCACCTGACCCGCTCAGACACGCCGGTAGTCATGGGTATTCTACTGTTGATCTCGGTCGCTGTAGTGGTGTTTCAGATCCTGACCGATATTACCTATGCCTGGTTGGATCCACGCATAACCTACAAGTAGGAGCCATAAGTATGAACTCCTCCCTGGAAAGCTCCTCACCTGCTCCCGCCGTCCAGGATATGCTGGAAGCGCCCCCCCTGACCCTTGGTCAGCTCACCTGGCGCCGCTTCCGGCGCCACAAGATGGCGATCTTTGGCGCAGTGACTCTGTTCTTATTATTCATCTATTCTTTTGGCGGAGCCTTTATATTTTCGGAACAGTATGCCAATTTTACTGAGACCGGTGCACGCTTGCAAGCGCCATCCAGCACACATCCTTTCGGCACCGATACGATCGGGCGGGATATCCTTGCCCGCACGATTTACGGCGGTCAGATTTCCCTGTTTATTGGTCTGACAGCTGTCATCATTGAATTATTAATGGGCGTGATGATCGGGGCAATTTCTGGATATTATGGCGGGCGAATCGATGCCCTGCTGATGCGTTTCACCGAAGCTGTACTGAATATTCCCCAAATCTTCCTGCTGCTGGTTATGGCTAAGTTCTTCGCCGGTAAGCTCCCCAATATACAGGTACTGGGTCGCACTTTTAGCGGCAGCGTGGTGGTGATCATCTTCATTATCGGCCTGACCAGCTGGCCTTACCTGGCGCGCATTGTGCGCGCCGAGTTTCTCTCACTCAAAGAAAACGATTTCGTCATGGCGGCGCGTGCTACGGGAACCAGCAGCACAGAAATCATCTTCCGCCATATCCTGCCCAATTCGATTGCCCCCATTGTGGTGTCTGGAACGTTGGGCGTAGCCAATGCGATCCTCTCCGAAGCTTATATCAGCTTCCTGGGGATGGGCGTACAACCGCCTACTGCCACGTGGGGCAATATGCTAGAAGGCGCCTATAACTATATTGAGTCTTCACCCTGGTTGTGGTTCTTCCCAGGGATGCTGATTTTGCTGACTACGCTCAGTATCAACTTCCTGGGAGACGGCCTGCGCGACGCACTGGATCCCCACAGCCGGGCGGCATAGAAATTTATGAGCAATCATCAAGAACCCATTCTGTCCGTCAAGCATCTTAAGACGCGCTTTCATACCGCCGAAGGCACGGTCTACGCAGTTAATGATGTCTCATTTGACCTGTACGACAAGGAAACCCTGGCGGTGGTGGGCGAGAGTGGTTGTGGTAAATCCGTGACCATGATGTCGATCCTGGGCTTGATCCCCATCCCGCCCGGCGAGATAGCTGCGGGGGAAGCGCACTATCTGGAGCGCGACCTCCTGAAATGCACTGAAAACGAGATGGAAACCATCCGCGGCAGGGAAATCGCCATGGTCTTTCAGGATCCAATGACTTCCCTGAATCCAGTGCTGAGCATTGGTCACCAGATCACCGAATCCTTGCGCTGCCATCTGAATATGAACCAGGAAGAAGCCAACCAGCGCGCAGTGGAAATGCTGGAATCGGTTGGCATACCAGACCCTGCCTCCCGGCTTAAAAGCTACCCGCACCAGTTTTCAGGCGGCATGCGCCAGCGGGTGATGATTGCTATGGCGCTGGCATGCAGCCCAAATGTGCTCATCGCCGATGAACCCACCACCGCCCTGGATGTCACCATCCAGGCCCAGATCATGGAATTAGTCCATGAAATCCGCCAGCGCATGAGCATGTCGATCATCTGGATCACACATGACCTGGGTGTGGTGGCCGGCATGGCCGATCGCGTAATCGTGATGTACGCAGGCTATATCATGGAGCAAGCCTCGGTAATCGACCTTTATGAACAACCCCATCACCCTTATACGCTGGCGCTTCTGGCTGCCCTGCCACGCGTCGATTTGCGCCGCGAGCACCGCCTGCTGTCGATCCCCGGCGCACCTCCCAATCTACTGGTAGAGCCGGTGGGCTGCCCGTTTACCGCACGCTGCCAGCTCGCCTTTGAGCACTGCCGAATTGAACGACCACCCCTTTTCACCACTGGCGAAGGCCACCAGGCAGCCTGCTGGCTGGACCCGAAAACCGGTAAACCGCGCTGAGATCATTCCATGGACACACACATGAATGCCGTACAACCACTGGTAACTGTTCGTGACTTAAAGAAACACTTTCCTATCACGCAGGGATTGTTGATCCAGCGCCAAGTCGGGGCAGTCTATGCAGTGGATGGGGTAAATTTCGATATTTATCCCGGCGAAACCCTGGGTTTGGTCGGTGAATCAGGCTGTGGCAAGACAACCGTAGGGCGCACGATGCTCGGGCTCTACCCACCTACCGCCGGAGAAGTGGTGATCGCCGGGCATAATATTCGTAGCGCTTCTAAACAGGAATGGATGCTGATCCGCCGTAAAGCCCAGATGATCTTCCAGGATCCATTTGCATCTCTAAATCCACGCTGGACCGTTAGCGGGATTGTTGCCGAACCGCTGCGTGTGCACAAACTGCTAAATACGCACAGCGAGCGCTCTGTGCGCGTACAGGAGCTCTTAGAGATGGTTGGGCTCTCCGGCCGGCTGCTGAACCGCTTCCCGCATGAATTCTCGGGCGGGCAGCGCCAGCGCATTGGCATCGCCCGCGCCCTGGCCTCTGATCCGCTTTTTATCGTCTGCGATGAGCCCATTTCCGCCCTGGACGTTTCCATCCAGGCCCAGGTGGTGAACCTGCTGGAAGATCTTCAAGATCGCCTGGGGCTGACGTATTTATTTATCGCTCATGATCTCAGCATGGTGCGCCATATTTGCGATCGGGTGGCGGTGATGTATCTGGGGGCTATCGTCGAGCTGGGTCCGCGCGATGACGTCTACGAATCCCCCTTGCACCCATACACACGCGCCTTGCTCTCGGCAGTGCCCATCCCCGATCCGCGCAAAGACCGCTCCCGCCAGCGCATCATCCTGACTGGCGATGTGCCCAGCCCGATTCACCCCCCTTCTGGCTGCCGCTTTCACCCGCGCTGTCCCATCGCTGTCTCGCGCTGCAGCACAGAGGTCCCGGTGTGGCGCGAGCTGACCCCCGGGCATTGGGCGGCCTGCCACGAAATTTAACCAGCACCTGAGAAAAATAATATGCCCGTAGAATTAACCTTGACTGAAAAATACGAGCGCCAGGGTTGGCCCTCCCTGCCTCGACCAGACATGCAGCCCCCACCAGGCTGGAGCCTGGAATTAATCACTTCCGTGTCGCGTATCTACAATCACAGCCTGGCGCCGACCGGCGAGCGGGTGGCATTTTTGTGGGGGCGAGAGGGCTGTGCAGATGTCTATACCCTGGAGCTCAAAACTGGAGGGCGTGCCTGGCCGCAGCGTATCTCCCTGGACCGCCCCAGCAAACCTTACTGGTCGGATGAAATCCCGCAGTGGTCTCCCGATGGTCAGTGGTTGGCGTACACCAGCGGCGACGATGTGTATGTGGCCCCGGGAACAGGCGGCAAACCGGAAAAAATCACTGCCTTTGCCCCAGGCTGCTTCGCGCCAGTCTGGCTGCCTGACAGCCAGCACCTGATCGTCAGCCAGGAGCTGGAGGATTTTAGTCAATTCTGGAAAATTGAGCGTACCGGCGCCCAGGCTCGACGGCTGACCCACGACAAAGGCGATCACCTGGACGCGCGACCCTCCCCGGACGGCAATACGATCGTCTATACGCAAAAATCAGGTGACGATTTACGCAGGCTTGACTTACGCCTGCTGGATTTGAGCACGGGAGCCATCACCCCGCTGACCGGCGCGCCTCAGCAAAAAGACTGGTATCCACGCTGGTCACCGGATGGCAGCCATATTGCATTTCTGTCTCAGCGCTCCGGCTTTACCGAAATCTGGCTCATACAGCCCGGAGGCGCAAAACCCCACCAGCTCACCCATCTGGGGGCCGATGTTGCCGAGCCGGCCTGGTCTCCGGATGGGCAGCAGTTGGCCTGCACGGTTAACCATCAGGGTGAACTGCACCTGGCCCTGGTAAGCCTGACTGAAGGCTCGATTACTGAAGTATCGGCCAAAAAAGGCGTCTATGCACGCCCGAACTGGTCGCCGTATGGTAAATTCCTGACCGTTGAATACGAAGACCCGCTATCGCCGCCCGACCTGTACCGCATTGCGCTACCCTCCAAACGCCGCACCCAAATCACTTATTCAAATCCGCCTGCCCTGCAGGCGCTCGAACTGCTCGAGCCGCAGTCCGTCAGCTATGCAAGTGCAGACGGTCTGGAAATTCACGGCCTGCTGTACAATCCCCCAAAAGGCAACCAGGCGGCTCTCGTCCACCCGCACGGCGGCCCTGCCGACCAGTACACCTTTGGCTGGGATATTTTTGACCAGTACCTGGCAGTCAAAGGTTACACGATCCTGGCGCCCAATTACCGAGGTTCAACCGGTTACGGGGTCGCCTTCGAGCACGCCAACTACAACGATTGGGGTGGAGGCGATACAGCCGACTGCCTGAATGCTGCCAGCCTGCTCGCCCAGCGCCCCGCCATCGACCCGGCGCGCATCGGCATCCTGGGCGCTTCGTACGGCGGGTACATGGTAGCCTGCTGCCTGAGTCGCGATAGCGAATACCACTTCGCCTGTGGGGTGAGCAAATTTGGCGACGCCGACCTGTTCAGCTCCTGGGCGCTCTGCGACCGCTCCACGCGTGAATATACCGAGATGATGCTCGGTCATCCCGCGCGCCAGCGCCTGATTTTTATGAATGGCTCTCCCATCCTGCAGGTGGACAAGGTGCGCAGCCCGGTACTGCTCCTGCACGGTTTAAAAGATGATGTTGTGCCGCCCCAGGCTTCCGAAGAATGGGTAGAAGCGCTGCGCCGGGCGGGCAAAACATACGAATACAAGACCTATGCCGGGGAACCGCATGGGTTTCAAAAGCGTACCAACGTCCTGGACGTGTATGCGCGTACCGAACGCTTCCTGGACTGGCATCTATTTCCCGCACCACTATAGAAAGTCCACCATGACAGAATTTTTCACTTTCGAACACCTGACCTGGCCCGAAGTTCACGCTTTGCCGCGCCACACGCCCCTGGTTATCCCCCTCGGCGCCGGCTATCCCATGCAGCGCCTGGCCAGCGCCCTGGGCGACCCCGAGCGCGCCGGTTTGTTGCCGCCTATCCCGTATGGCTGGCGCGGCAGCGGTCTGGAGGCGCCTGAAGCAGTATTTGGGGCTTTGCTGCGCAATCTGCTCGACAGCCTGCGTGAAGATGGCTTCAGCCGCGTGTATGCCCTCACCCCGCCCGAATTGGAGCTTGGCCTGGGCAGCAGCCGCATTACTCTGCCCGACCGCCCGGTCTACGGGCTCCTGCCGGAAGCACTTCCTGCCAGACAGGAGCTGGGCAAGGTGATCCTGATGCCCTACGGGCATACCGAGCAGCACGGCTATCACCTGCCACTTTCGGTTGACAGCATTTGCATCGACGCCGTCAGCCACGCAGCCGCGGCTCTGCTGGCCGACAAAGCTTTCAGCCTACCGGTGTTTCCCTATGGGGTCAGCACTCATCGCAGCAGCTTTGCCGGCACCCTGAACTGCGGCGGGCGGGCTTTTGAGGATTTTGTCCTGGCTCTGCTGGATACGCTGGTCAGGCGCGGCTTTGATCGGTTTTACCTGCTCTCCGGGCATGGCGGCAACTGCTCTTTCCTGGTCAATGTCGCCAAATATGCCGGTGAGCGCCACCCGCATATTTTCTGCGCTACTACCTGGCTGTACCTGTCATCCGGCGCAGGCGTCGAGGCGGTACAGCGCTGGCGGCGCTCGGGGCGCGGCGGGATGGGCCATGCCGGCGAGCTCGAAACGTCCTTCATCCTGCACCTGCACCCCGAGCTGACCCACATGGAACGCGTGGTGGATGAAACTGATTTTATCTCCACACCCAATTATTATATGGATTGGGTGGAAGGCGGCGCCTTGGTAGCCAACCCGCCCTGGTATGACGACACGCTGACTGGGGCTTACGGCGCCGGCAGCCTGGCGACGGCTGAAAACGGTGCCCGCTGGCTGGAGGCTGCCGCCCAGGAAAAAGCCGGGCATATTCTCGAAATTCACGAGCAGTTCCAGCGCCGCCTGATCCGGCGGCAGGAACGCGCTCGCGATAAATAAACATCATTCAACGCGACACACAACGGAGGCCTTTATGAGTTCAGAACTTTTCGCCGCTATGACCCGCAGTATTCTGGATGGAGAAGCGGAGGACGCGGCTGATCTGGCGCGCCAGGCGCTGGCACAGGGGTTGGATCCCCTGGCAGCCATTAATCAGGGCTATGTGCCTGGCATCCAGCAGGTGGGGCAGGAATTTAGCTGCGGTGATGCCTTCCTGCCGGAACTGGTGATGGCGGGTGAGGCGATGAAAGCCGCCATCGCAGTGCTGGAGCCGGAGATGGCGCGCCAGGGTGTCGAACGCAGCCTGGAAGGGCGTGTGGTGATCGGCACCGTACATGGCGACATCCACGACATTGGCAAGACCCTGGTGGGGACGCTGCTGGCCGCACACGGTTTTGAGGTGCACGACCTGGGCGTGGATGTGGAAGTCACGCGCTTCGTGGAGACTGCCCGCGCTGTAAAAGCCGATATTGTCGGCCTGAGCGCTCTGCTCACCACCACCATGGTCGTCCAGCGGGATGTGATCGAAGCTCTGGAAGATGCCGGCTTACGTCCCAGCGTGAGGGTCATGGTGGGCGGTGCGCCGGTCACGCGCCAGTGGGCGGCAGAGATCGGCGCCGAGGGTTATTCCGAGGACGCCGCCGGAGCCGTGCAGGTCGCCCGCCAGTTGATGGCGGTGGCTTAAGGGGTTGGATGATGTCAAAAGAAATTTTATCCATCAGCAACCCGCGCCTGAAGCTGGAAATCCTCAGTGATGAGGACGTGCAGCGCCTGCACACCGCCACCCTGGATGTGATTGCTAACACCGGTGTACGCTTTCCATCCAAACACGCCCTGACAATCTGGGAAGAGCATGGCGCGCAGGTGGACCACGCCACGCAGATCGTGAAGGCGCCTGGCGAGCTGATCGAGGCAGCCCTGCAGAAAGCCCCTCCCACCTACAGCCTGGCTGCGCGCATACCCGAGCAGGATCTGGCCCTGGACGGAGACCATGTGTATGTGGCCACGGATGGCTGCGGCGTGGAAATCATCGATCTGGATACTGGCGTGCGCCGCACCTCCCGGCTCTCGGATGTGATGGAGATTGCCAGGGTGGCGGATGCCCTGCCGGAGATCGCTTTCCATTGGGTACCGCTCTCTGCGCAGGATCGCCCGCCGCATACGCGCGGGCTACACGAAATTTTGGCAATTTGGAATAACTCCACCAAGCACGCCCAGACCGAAAGCATCTATTCTGCCGCCGAAGCCACCCTGGCGGTCGAGATGGCATCTGCCATTGCCGGCGGCAAAGAGGCTCTGCGCCAGCGCCCGCTGCTCTCCTTGATGCAGTGCACGGCGCCGCCCCTGGGTCAGGATGGCGGCAGCCTGGATGCCGCCCTGATCGGCTCACAGGCCGGGCTACCGGTTGGCTTTATGACCATGACCGCCAGCCTGACCACCGCCCCTGCCACCCTGGCAGGCAACCTGGTGGTGGGCAATGCCGAGGTGATCAGCGCCCTGGCCTTAATTCAGCTCGCCTATCCGGGCGCTCCGGTATTCTATGCTGCTGCTCAGACGGCCTCCGACCTGCGCAGCGGGGCATACACCGGCGGCGGGCCGGAAGATTTCCTGTTTGGGGCGGCAACCAACCGTCTGGCCGATTTTTATCATGTACCGCTTTCCATGGGCTCTTTTGCCACCGGCGCTAAAGAACCAAACTGGCAGGCCGGGCTGGAGAACAGCCTCTCCACCTTTATGGCCTGTATCAGCATGTCGGATATGTTGCTGGGGGTCGGTCTGCTGCACGGCAGCCGCATCTGGTCTTACGAGCAGATGCTCCTGGACTGCGAAATCTTTTCCATCATTCACAAAATGATGGCAGGCATCCCCGTCAACGATGAGACCATCGCCCTGGAAGCCATTCACGCCGTGGGGCCGGGCGGCAATTTCCTGACCCAAAAACACACGCGCCGCCATATGCGCGAGCTGTGGCTGCCGCGCTTCCTGGACCGGCGCCCCTACAATATCTGGGAAGAGCAAAAAGATGATGGACGCGACTGGGCACGCGCAAAAGCGCGCCAGTTGCGTACCGAACACCAACCCATGACGCTGGAACCCCGCCTGGAAAAAGAATTAAATCAAATGATCCGTACGCTGGAGGCGTAAAAAGACCATGCCGCCCATGCTAAAACTACTCACCGAGGCGATGATCGAGCAAGTCCTGGCTGAAGCTTTCCAGCTCCTGCAAGACACAGGCATCCTGGTGCAGTCCGCCGCCGCCCGCCAGCTGCTGGCAGACCACGGAGCCCAACTGGTTGGCGAGGTCGCCCATCTGCCCCAGGGCATGGTGCTGGATGCGCTGACCAGCGCACCGCACGAATTCCACCTGTACAACCGCCAGGGCGAAGCTGTGGTGCGTTACGGGGGGGATGCCGTGCATTTCGATCCCGGCTCGTCGGGAGTCAATATATTTGACCCGCGCACCCGCAAGCACCGCCCGGCGCAGAGCGCTGACCTGGTACGCTTGATCCAGGTGACGGAAATGCTGCCTGAATATGATGCCCAGTCGACGGCGGTGGTGTGCAGCGACGTGCCCAAGGAG
>Ga0105107_10000557_pt1 | contig 23910 bp, 19 predicted proteins | sample PPLLaktember2015_6_FD_79335 | JGI IMG/M metagenome (GOLD analysis project Ga0105107, IMG submission 79335) | Freshwater sediment microbial communities from Prairie Pothole Lake near Jamestown, North Dakota, USA - PPLs Lake P8 Core (1) Depth... | ecosystem: Environmental > Aquatic > Freshwater >... | reverse complement strand
GAGAAGACAAGAGACCGGGCGATCCGCGCCGTTTCCACCCATGACGTCCCACCGATAACGAGCGGAACGAGCCAGAAATGCCCCCTTCCCGCGGCCGCGGCGACGAGGAGCACGAGGAACACGGGCACCGAGAGAAAGAGATCCATGAGAAGCGTCGCCGCCGCATCGACGGCGCCGCCGAAGTAGCCGGCGGCCGTGCCGACGAGGGTGCCGATCGCCAGCGCTATCGCGACGGAACAGAGCGCCACGATCATGCTGAAGCGAGCGGCATGGATGAGCCTCGCGCTCACATCGCGGCCGAGCTCATCCGTGCCGAGCACGTGCTCCGCCGACGGACCCGCGAGCTGATGGTCGAGATCGATCGCATCCCTCCCGTATGGGGTGAGAAGGGGAGCGCCGAGCGAGATCACGACGAGGAGCGCGATGAGCATGAGAGAATAGACCGCGGGAGGGTTTCTGAAGAAGCGGTCCGCAGGACCCGGCCGCGCGCCGCACGCCCGCCCGAGCGCCGGTCGCGCCCCCCGGAGAACGCCGTCTACGATGCCTGGTGCCATGGTGTCCGCGCGGCGCCCGCATTACGCGCGGGCGCGAAGGGCGCGATTATCCCTCCCCGGCGCCGGTGCCGCGGTTCTCCCCCCCGGGGTTATCCGCGGATCGACCGCTGCGTACAAGAGATCCCCGAAAAGATTGCAGAGCAGCACGAGAAACGACGAAATGACGACGATCCCCAGAACCATCGGATAATCGTGCCGCGCGAGCCCCTCATAGAACATCCTCCCCATCCCGGGCCACGAGAAAACCGTCTCCGTGATAACGGCTCCGGTGAAGAGAACCGGAATCTGCATGACGATTACCGAAAGAACGGGAAGCGCCGCATTGCGCAGGGCATGCTTTCCGATCACGGCGCGCTCGCTCAGGCCCTTCGCCCGGGCGGTCCTCACAAAATCGCCTTCCATCACGGTGATGAGCTGCGCCCTCACATAGCGGCTCCACGAGGCAAAGAAACCGATCGAGAGAACACACGCCGGGAGCACGAGGTGCCGGAGATGATCGATCGCTCCCCCTCCGCCGCCTATCGTCTCGCGCCCGCCGCTCGGCAGAATTCCGAGCCTCAGGGAAAAGAGATAGATCGCCAGGAGGCCGAGCCAAAACACGGGAAGAGACATTCCTCCGATCGAGAGCACCGAGGCGAGCTGGTCGAACAGACCGTCGCGGCGGAGCGCCGAGACTATCCCCAGAAAAACGGCGGCGAGAAGCGCGAGCGCGAACGCGGCTCCCATGAGCTCGAGCGTCGCGGGGACGCGCTCTCCGATCATCGCGGATACGGGGCGGCCCGTCGCATAGCTCGATCCGAAATCGAGCCGCAGAAAGACCCGCCGCACCCATGCGAAGTACTGCAGCGGAAGCGGTTCATCGAGGCCCAGGTTTTCGCGGATGCGCGCGAGATCGCTCTCGGCGAGCCGGGCGTTGCCGGAGAGAACTCCCGCGGGGCCTCCCGGCGCGAGGTGCAGGAGCGCGAATGTCGCCATCGAAATGAGAATGACGACCGGAACGACTCTCGCAATCCTGCTTACGATGTATCTCTTCATCGCCGCCTCATTCAATCCTCTTCAGGGGAAGGCTCGACGCGCGGAACCGCTCGGCTCCCGGACGTTTCCGAGACCTCCGCGGCCGAGTCACCGGATACGAGGACGGCCGAGCGCCTCTTTGGCGAGAGCTCGTAACGCTCCCCCCTTCGAGGCACCTCCACTTTCAGGCCGAGCCGCCTCCGAATCAAGTCGGCGAGCGTGAGGCACTGCTCTTCTTCGCCGTGCACGAGAAAGACGTGGGCAACGCCTTTCACCGCCCCGAGCCACGCGAGAAGGCCGGCGGCATCCGCATGGGCGGAGAAGGAATGAAAGCTCCGCACGGAGAGGGAGGGCGAGATCCAATCCTCCCGCATTTCCTTTCCCTCGAGATGCCTCACGAGCACCGGGCTCTCCCCCGCGGCGAGCCGCGCCCCCAAGGAGCCGGGCGCCTGCCATCCGATAATGCAGACGAGATTCTTCGCACCGCCGAACATCCGCATGAGATGGCGGGGAGAGTTCGCATGATCGAGATCGCCGCTCGATGAGATGAACACCGTCGGGCGGTGGCGGCGTGCATGAACCTTGAGCGATGTTTTGCTCCGAACCTCCCGGAGCGTCGGGAATCGCAGCATATCGCCGGGGTACAAATCCCGCGCCCCGGACGAAAGATCCTCCCGCCGCTGGCGATAGACATTCGTGATCTTCCGCGCGGTGGGGCTGTCGACATAAATCTCCGTCTCGAGGGGAATGACCCCCGTCCGCCGGAAACGATCGATAACCGCCATGGCCTCCTGCGTTCTTCCGAGCGTGAACGCAGGGATGAGAACGTCGCCGCCGCCGCGGAGGGCGGCCCCCACCGCTTCGGCGAACTCTGCATGATCTTCGCGCGCCGCGCCGGCGGTCGAATCGAGCGCGACGCCGCCGTACGTCGATTCCATCACGACGTAATCGGCGCGCGCGGGCGTCTCGAGAATCGGAAGCAGAATCGAGTGCCCGCCGCCGATGTCGCCGGAGAGAGCGACGATCACCGTATCCTCCTTGCAGGGGAGCCGGAGCTCAACCGATGCGGCGCCGAGGAGATGCTCCGCCCGGCGGAACATGAAGGATACGCCGTCCGACGCCACGGGTACTCCGAACCCGACGGGGACGAGGCTCGCTATCGCGCGGATCTGCGTCTCCCGCGCGATCTTCTCATCCGCAATCCCCTTCATCATGCCGAGCATGATGGGGACAAGCTTCGCCGTCCCTTCCGTGCAATAGACGGGGCCCTCGAATCCGGCGTTGAACAGCTCCGGGAGAAGCCCGCAATGATCGATATGGGCGTGCGTCAGAATCGCGAAGGCGAGCGAGTCGGGTCCCGGAGGCAGAGCGCCGCTCCCCTGCTCGCCGAGAGCGCCGCAGTCGACGATGAACCGCGTCCCCCCGTTTTCGATGAGAATGCACGAGCCCCCCACCCTCCGCGCCGCCCCCCAAAATTGGATGAAGGGGCCCTCCGATCCGTTCCTCGAGGTCCGGAATTCGAAAACGGCCGCGGCGGCAGCGAGGATCAGAAGAGCGGCGATGAGATACCGGCGACGCTTCTTCATTGCTCGAGCCACCATTCGTTCGCGTTCCACGTATCCCCCGACTGCGTCGGGTTGGGACGGTAGTTCATGAGGGAGCCCGGCAGCGCGTCGAGCTGCGTGACCCACAGGAGCGGGATGACGGGCGCCTCCTCGGCGACGATGATCGCCGCCTCATCGTACATCCTCTTGCGCTCGGCGAAAGCGACCGTACGCCCCCCCTCGGCGAGGAGGCGCGTGAGCCGCTCGTTTATTATGCGGGTGAAGTTCTGCCCTTTCGGCGGCAGGAAGGAGGCGGAATAGGTGCCGTCCTTCGTCGACGGATCGGGAGGCATGAGCGCCGCGTAGAGAGCGATCTCATATGTGCCGCGCCTCAGCACTCCCCCTTCGTCGTAGCTCGCGTACATTTCGCTGAAGTGATAATTCTTCACCGAGAGGTCCACGCCTATCTTCCCGTACTGGTCCTTAAGCACCAATTCGGTGCGCTCCCGGTTGAGATTTCCGGTCGTTGTCGATATGGACAGCCGCAGCGGTTTCCCGTTCCTCTCGCGAATTCCGTCGCCGTCGCGATCGCGCCATCCTGCCTCGTCGAGGAGCTTCGCGGCCTGTGCGGGATCGAACGCGTTCAGTTCCTCAACTGCGCCGGTGTAGTAGGGGGATCGCGGATAGTCGTCGCCGTAGGCGGGGATCCACACGCCGCTGTATACCTTTTCCGAAAGCTCTTCCCGGTTCGTGGCCAGCGCGAGCGCCCTCCGCACGAGACGATCGCGGAGAACAGGGTGCTCGCAGTTGAGATCGAGGTGCTCATTGAAGAGCGCAGGATTGCGGTAGAGCCGGCTCCCCTTGAGGCGGCCCATCGCGCCGAGAAGCGCATTCGGCGCGTTATCGATGCCATCGATCTCTCCCGTTTCGAGCTGCAGCACGAGAGCGTTATCGTCGGGGATGAACTTGATCACGATCTCGTCAAGATAAGGTCCGTCTCCATAGTAGCGCCTGTTCGCCCTGACGATGAGATGCGAGCCGGGAACCCATTCCCCGAAGACGAACGGTCCTGATCCCACCGGATGCCGGTGAAAATCGGCGTTCTGAAACGCGGCGCCGAGGGCGCCCCGCAGGAGGTGCCGCGGGAGAACCGATTCATCATAGAAACAGTCGCCGGCGAAGTTCGCGTAGACCTCGCGCAGGTGGAAAACGATCGTCTGCGAATCAGGCGTTTCCACGCGACTCACGATGTCCCATCCCTGCCTCGTCTCGACGTTGATATCGGGATGCATCATGACCTCGTAGCTGAACGCGGCGTCATACGACGTCACCGGCGCCCCGTCGTGCCAGCGGGCGTTCTTCCTGATGTGATACGTATAGGTCAGGTGATCGCTCGATATTCCTCCGTTCGCGATCGTCGGAATCTCCGTGATGAGATCGGGGACGAGCTCCATCCGGTCGTTTAGCTTGACGAACTTGCTGAATATGAGGTTCCCGACGTAGACGGAAGCGACCATGGAGTTGACGGCCTCGTTCAGAATTTCGGGCTCTTGCTGCATCCCGATCACGAGCCTGCCGCCGTGCCGAGGAGGCGCCGCGACCGCCGCGGCGGAGTCGCGATGAGCAGACGGTCCGCCGGCCGATCCGCTTTCGTTCGTTCGGTTTCCGCCGCATGCCGCCACCATGGCGGAGCAGAAAACGGAGAGTATGAGAGTACCTGCGCGAAGCGCCTTCACGAATGCCTCCCGACCGTTTATCAGCGGTCATAGCTATCCGAGCGAATCTGATGCATCGCATATGCCACTCTGCAATCTCATATTAGAGAATCAGTTAATAAAATTGCGGTTGCAGGGCAGCCCGCGGAGAATTACCATTAAAGAAGGGGGATGGAACCCTCGGAGCGTATGGAGATTAAGGTGATTCTCTATGGCCTGCCGGGAGATTCTCAGGAAACGAAACACCCATCGTGGAAACCGCGCGCTGCGGGCGTATTTATTTATAATATTAGGATTTGCACTCTTTACATCATCCGCTGCATTGCCATGGACCCGCCTGCTGGAACCGGGCTGGCAGGATGAGATTCGCCTGACCGTCGACACCGCGACGGCCTTGACGGGACCCAACAACAGCAAGTACCTAGCGGTGGACGGCGAGGGAAGACTGCATATCGTATGGCTCGACGAGCGGGACAGAAACTTCGAGATCTATCATAAGACGCGTACGGGCGGCATCTGGTCGGCCGATGAGCGGCTGACGGACGATCCCGGGTATTCGGAACGGCCCAGCCTCGCCGTCGACGCTTCGGGCTACGTGCATCTCGTATGGGCCGACAATCGCGACGGGAACAGGGAGGTCTACTACCGCGTGTGGACGGGGATGTGGCAGCGGGAGACACGCGTGACGGAAACGGCGGGCGACTCTTTCGGCTCATGTCTCGCCGCGGACGGAGACACCATCCACATGGTCTACATGGAATCCGTTTCCGGACACCTCCAGGTGATGTACCGCCGGCTCGCCGATAATCGCTGGTCATCGGCCGCGCCCTTGACGGATGTCCCCACGGGGGAGCGCTATGTTCCGACGATCGACATTGGTCCCGACCGTGCGCTTCACGTCGCCTGGTGGGATACGAGAGAGGACTTCTCCGGCGGGAGCGGCAAGATCTACTATAAGAAGAGAGCGGGAGCCATCTGGCTCGACGAAGAGCTCCTCACCGATCCCACGGGAAACGCGATGCGCCCGAACATCGCCGTCGACGACAGCGGCTTCGTGCACGTTGTCTGGATCGACCAGCGAGCGCTCTACGATCAGATTTACTATCGGCGGTGCGGCCCCAAGGGATGGGAGAGCGAAATTCCGCTGACGAGCGCTGCGGCGACACATTACCATCCGAGCATCGACGCCGCGGGGGGCGAGGTGTTCGTCGCGTACTGGAAGGGTCTCTCGGAATCGAACTCGGAGGTCTTTTTCCAGCGGCGCGTCGCGGGATCGTGGACGGGGGCGGTCAGGATCTCGAATGGCGCCGGCACGTCTCAGCTCCCCTGCCTCATCGCGGAGAAGAACAAGAACCTGCATCTCGCTTGGGTTTTTACCCGCGACGGCAACACCGAGATGTACTATCGCGAGTACATCGATCCCCAGAACGGCGTCGGCGGCGGTGAAGAGGAGCCGCCGGCCGCGGTGCCCCCTCCCCTTTCGATCAGCGCGTATCCGAATCCCTTCCGCGGCGCGACGAACATCGCTCTCACGCTTCCGGCCGAGTGCCGGGCAAGTATCATCCTCTACGGCGTCGACGGAACGCGCATCAGGGGATATGCCCCTCGAGCGCTCCCCCCGGGAACGCACGTCTTTTCATGGGATGCCCGCAGTGACGCCGGCGCGCCGCTCCCGCCCGGTGTCTATTTCGCCGTCGGCCGGGCGGGGAAGCACCGCATCGAGACGAAGCTCGTTCTCATCGATTGACGGCTGCCGCGCGGCGATTACACGTACGCGTGGAGACCGCCGAAAAAGAGATTTCCCAGGAATGATATGATCGCGATAACGAGCCCCACCACCGCGGCGACGGCGAGCGTCTTGCCCCGCCATCTTCCCCGAACATTCTGGTGCAGGAGGAGCGTGTAGTAGAGCCACAGGACGAGAGAGCCCGTCTCCTTGGGGTCCCAGCTCCAGAACGAGCCCCACGCGTACTGTGCCCAGATCGCCCCGGCAAAGAGCGCGCCGATCGTAAAGAGGGGGTAGCCGACGCGGAGCGCGCGAGAAATGATCTCCTCGAGCAGATCGCGCGAGGGGAGAAAGCTCCTTTCGTCGGGACCCTTCCGCCGAATGAGGTAGATGATGCCGGCGCCGGCGGCGACGATGAATGCCCCCTCGGAAAGCGCGGCGAGCGTCACGTGAATGTAGAACCAGTAACTCTGGAGCGCCGGCATGAGCTGCTTCGAGGCTTCCTTCGGCAGAAGCGAGGCGATCACGAGAACGAGGACGAGCACGGGGGAAACGATGACGCCGAGAACCATTCTCCGGAAGCGGGCCAGCACGACGAGAAAGGAGAGCGCGACGGCCCATGCCATCGTGAGCGCATATTCGTACATCGTCGAGAGCGGAGGGTGCGTCGTGATGATCCACCGCGCGGTGAGCCCCGCGGTATGGAGCGCGAAGGCGACGAGGAATGCGGCCGTCGCCGCTATGCCGAGAAAACGCTTCCGCACCGCCGCATGCGACGAGAAGAGAACGAAGGCGCCGAGATACAGCCAGAACGCAACCCAGAAGAAATCTCTATCGAGCCCCGTCGGCATGATGCTCACCCCCGTTGACCTAACTCGCTCCGTATCGCCTCGCGGATATCGCCGAATTCCCTCTCGAAGCTCGCCTTCCAGCGGTATTCAACTCCCGCGATTGATAGCGACTCGCTCCCGGCGATACCCTTCAGAACGCGCGGGTTGCAGAAATACATGAGAAGGAGCCCCGCCGTCGCGAGCGCGATGCCGAGAAGAAGCACCGGCGCGCCGGGGTTCGCGCTGATCTCGAGCCCCGTGTAGTACACGGGATCGCAGCGGCTGAGCGCGAGATCGACGGGGGCATCGAATCGCTTGCTGAAATCGGGATGGAGGAGAAAGAGCCAGCCGCGCTCCTTTCCCGCCGCGGAGGCGACCTCCACCTCGAGCGCGGGATTCGTGGGGAACGAGCTCGCCGAGAAGGGACCCCGCGGGCTCATCCTGAAGTCGGGAAGGAATCTCGTCGCCGTGAGCATGACGGCGCTGTCCCCGACCGCCGTCCCGCTGCCCGGCATGACGACGATCGAACCGGTCCCGATACGGTCCCGCCGGGAATACTCGATACGCGCCAGAGCGAACGTGTTCTCGTCGACCCAGTATTGGCTCTGATAGATGCGTCGTCCGGCCGCCTTCATCGGGCGGTTGACCTCGATGACGCCCGATTGAATCGTCTCGCCGCGCTCATTCAGGATCGAGACGGTCGAGATGAAATCCTTTATCTCCCCCCGCCCCGTGAGCGCGAGCTCGAAGTCGTCGACCCGGAGCGAGAGGGCGCTGTCGGGCGGAAGGGGAGCCGCCGCTCCCTCGCGAACGGAGAGGAGCTCGCGCCACCCGGTGAAACTCCCGATGACCCCGCCGATCGTGATCACGAGAATGCCGAGGTGAAAGAGCATCGTGCCCGGCGAGCGCCATCTCCCCGAATACGCGGCGAAGGAAACGGCATCCCCCTGGGTCTGCGAGACGATCCGGTAGCCCCGTTTGCCGAGGAGGGATGCGACTCGTCCGAAGAGCCTCCGAAGCTCCGCGGGCTCCGTGAGCTCTCTCCGGCCGTGCGACTCGCCGTAATGCACGAGCGGATCCTTCGCTCCCTCCGCGCCGCTCAGGAGGAGACGCCACGAGAATTCGAAGAAGTGCTCCCTCCTCGAGATCTCGCCCGCATCCGCGGGGAGCGCAACGCGCCACGACCGCAGCGCGAGACGCCTCCACCGCGTGGCGATGCACAGGAAGAGAACGAGGGCAAAAAACGCGAGAAGAAAGCGGTACCAAGCGGAATGAAAGGGATCAAAGAGGTGAAGGGATGCAACGAGCTTCGCGGCGCGCGGCCCCCAAACGCTCCGGTAGAGCTCCTCGCGTTCGATAAAATCGGGAGGAACGAGCTCGGACGCGATCCAGCCGACCGCGCTCGCCCCGAGGAGGGCTGCAATCACCGTCACCGCGAACCGGTGCGAGATGAGCCCCTCTCCCCTCGTTTTCTTCGCGTTCACCGCTGCTCTTTCTTCCGAAGGATCACACCGCCCGAACCCGCCGATCGCGCCGATTGTACGTTGGAGACGGCACGAACTCAAGGAATTAAGTTTACATGCCGGCGCGGAGCCGCTATATAGCAGGAAAACAGCATGGGACTGCCGCCCGGAGGGGAATACCGCATCGAATCCAGAGGGTATGCATGAAGCTCATCCGATTGCTCGCAGCCGCTGCGTCCGCGGCGATCATCATGGCGCTCTCGATGGGCTGCGGCGAGGATACGAGCGCCGCGGATGAAGAGAATACATTCCGCCGTCTCGCCTCGGAAGCGGTCGCGCTCTACGGAGAAATCGAACCGCTCAGGAGCTCGCGTCTCGGCATCGCCTCGTCCGATTCTCTCCTTTTCACCTATTCGGCGGAGGAAATCGAGCATGCCCTGAAGCGGCTCAAGAGGCTCGAGACCCGTTTCTCTCGTCTTTCCGCGTCGCGGCTCTCTGCGCGAAATGTCGAGCGGGCGGCCGTCATGATTCATTGGCTCAGGGCAGAATCCTTCGCCCTGGGGGCTCTCGAGTGCCAGCGCTCGAACCCGCTCCTCTACTGCGGGATCGCCGAGGAGGCTCTGTGGATCGCTCCCTCGCGGTTCACCCCCCCCGCCGAGGGAGAGCTCGAAGCGTACCTGAAGCGGATTCGCCGCATCCCGCATCTCTTCGCGAATGCGGGGCGTCTCCTGCACAATCCCGCCGAGTGGCATCTCCGGCAAGCGATTGCATCGCTCGATTCGCTCGATGCGGGGCTCGATGAGCTCGCCGCGGCGGTTGAAAAACGCTACGGGGTCTCTTCCGAAGACGACCTCGCGCCGGTACGGGAATCGATCCACGACTTCCGCGCGTTCGCGGCCGACGTGCTTCTCCCCGTTTCGCACGGGAAGCTGATTCTCGGCTCGGAGAACCTCTCGAAGCTCATGCTCTATGATGAGATTCTCAACCTCGATCAGAACGTCCTCGTGGCGGAGGCGGAGAAACGAATCATCCAATGTGCAAACGAGAAGAACACGTCGCTGCGACGCATCGAGGCCGAAAGGACGGGACGCGGCCCCACGAAAAGGGGAGAGGCTCGGCGCAGGACCGTTCCCGCCGGCGGTGAATCCCTCGAGCCGAGAGTCAGACGCCTCATGGACGAGCTCTGGTCAGGGAACGAGCAAGAAAAACCGCGCGCGGGCGCAGGGAGCGCCTCTCCGACGCTGCGATATCCCGTGCGCATCGAATATGTTTCAGGTGCCGCCAAGAGCTTCGCCTTCTCGCCCCTCTCCGCGGGAGAATCGGAACGTGCCCTCGTCTCGGCCCCTCTCTCCTCCTATCCGGCATGTATCCCGGCGCTTCTTCTTTCCGCCGGGATCGCCCGAGCAACCGATGAAGCGATGCGTTCTGATCTCCTCTGCACGGCCCCCGCCATAGTCGAGCTCGACGCGCTCCGGTGCCGCGAGCGGGATTCGATCGGGGCGGTCTTTGCGAGCGAGACCTTCGCCGAAGGATGGCGCTACCTCGCTATCGCCGAGCTCACGCGCGACGTCGCGAAGAACGATCCTGCCCTCCACATCCGCCTGATGGATGACTGCGTGAGGCAGTTCGCCCGGATGATTGTCGTCTTCGGATTGCACGCCGGAACGCTCACGTCGGAGGGGGCGAGGCGCTACCTCATCGATACCGCGGGCATGACGGGCGCGGAGGCGGAGCGGGAAATTCTCTTCGCATCGCTGTCTCCCTCGCGGGCATACCCGGCGATCGCGATGATCCTCACGGAACAGATGCTCAAGAACATATCCTTCGGGAGCGGGATCGACGACCCGCATCGCGAGCTCGCGAGAATCCTCCGGGAATCGCGGGACATTCCGCTCTCCCTCATTGTCCCGAAAACGGCGTCGGACTAGAAGGCGCCGGCGCCGTGCACGATCCGGCCGCCGAGAATCGTCGCGAGAACATGGATTCGCGGAATCGCCTCCGGCTCGACCGAGAAGAGATCGTCCGAGAGGATGATGAAATCGGCGAGCATGCCCGGGGCGAGGGCGCCCGCGCTCTTCTCTCCATGCGCGGCGTATGCGGCGTTCACCGTGAATGCCCGGACGGCCTCTTCGACCGTCAGGCACTGATCGTCTCGCCGCCCCCCCTCAGGCCTCCCCTCGGTATCGCGTCTCGTGACCGCGGCGTAGATGCCGAGGAACGGATTGATCGATTCGACGGGGAAATCGCTTCCGCCGGGAATCGCGCATCCCGTCTCCATGAGCGTCCGCCATGCGTATGCTCCCCGGAGCCGTTCAGCGCCGAGCCGCGCCTCCGCCCACGGCATATCGGAAGTGCAGTGCGTGAATTGCATGGAGGGAATGATCCCGAGAGGGGCGAAACGGGAGAAATCCCGCGGGGAAACGACCTGGACATGTTCGATCCGGTGCCTCGCATCATTCGACGGGCGTCCGCCGAGGACCTGCTCATAGGCGTCGAGCGCTTGCCGCACCGCCGCGTCCCCTATCGCATGCACGGCGCACTGAAACCCGCTCTCATGGCAGCGCCGGATTCCATCGGCGAGCTCGCCGGAAGTCTTCATGAGAATGCCACGGTTGCCGGGATCATCCGTATAGGGTTCGAGGAGGGCAGCGCTCCGCGCGCCGAGGGAGCCGTCCGCGTAGAACTTGACCCCGACGATCGAATACCGGTCGCCGGCGGCGCCGCGCAGGGGCCCCGCATCCAGATACCTGCCCAGCGCGGGGTCACCTTCCGATAGATATGCCGTGATCCTGAAGGGCAGCAACCCTTCCGCGTAGAGCTCGCGGTAGAGTGTGTCATCCGCAGCGGAAATCCCCATCTCATGGACACCGACGAGACCCGCCGCGAGACAGCGCTCCGACGCGGCCGTGAGAAGCCGCTTCCGCTGCTCCCTCGTGAGCTGCGGAATGCGCGAGGAGACGAGATCTTTCGCATCATCGATGAGAATGCCGTTCGGCTCGCCGTCCGCTCCGCGCAGGATCTTGCCGCCCGGCGGATCGGCGGTGTCCCGCGTCACGCCCGCGATGCGGAGCGCCGCCGAATTGACGTACGCTGCATGGCCGCAGACGCGCACGAGAAGGACGGGGGTGCGGGGTGCTATCGCATCGAGCGCGGCCTTGTCGGGATACTGCGCTTCGGGCCAATCATTTTGATCCCATCCCCTGCCGAGAATCCATGCGCCCTCCCCTCCGCTTGACACCTTCGCGGACACGAGGACAAGGATATCGGCGAGCGACGAGGTGGCAGTGAGATCGATCCAGGCGCTTTCCTCGGCGTATCCCCCGAAATGGGCATGGGCATCGGTCAGGCCGGGAATGACCGTCCGGCCTCTGAGATTGACCTGGACCGTCTTGGGGGAGAGCCCGCGAAGCAGCTCTTCCGACGTTCCGATGGCGACGATACGCCCCTTCCCGGCCGCGAGCGCCTCGACGACGGGATGAGCGGGATCCATAGTGTGTATCGAGCCGTTGTAGAATACCGTCTCCACGTTGATACGCTCCTGCGCCGGGGAAGCATGCCGGGAAGCCGTCGCGCGCTCGCAGGAGATCAAGCTCCCGCATACGGCCAGCCCCCAGGCAAGGTGACTCAGGAATCCTCTCATGATGTGCCCGCGATACGCTGTGCGACAGGTAAGACCGGCGCCATGCGCCGCATCAGCGGTATATGCCCTTTATCGCGCCCCAGGTCGTATGTTCGGCGCCGGTTCCGGTGCAGCCGGCGGCGGCCGTAAAAGCGCCGACCTTCTGACCGCAGGGATTCGTGCCTGTCAGGCAGGGCGAAGTGTTGTGCAGCCAATAGGGCCCGGGCGCGGGCGCCTTCCAGAAACAGAACATCGGATCGGTGAAGAAGTCGTTTGTTCCTGCGCTGCACCCGCCGTAATCCGCGGCATTCAGAAAGAAGTTGCTGCAGCTCTGGTTCACGATTCCCCCCGCGCACTGAATTCCTACGCCGCAATGGTAGACGATATTCCGCGTGAAAGTCGTGGTCGCGGATGCGAAACGCACCCCTGTGGCGCAGTTCGCGATAGTCTGATTCCGCAGCGTAATGGCTCCCCCTTCGATGACATCAATCCCCGTTCCGCACGAATCGACGAGAGCATACCACATGACCGGACATGAGGATATTCCCGAAACGGTCAAGCCGCTGCCGCATGCCCGGATTGTTATCCATTGAATGAGCGGGTTCGCGCTCTCCACGGCCACAGCCGTCCCGAAGTTCCTGAAGGCGAGGCTGCTGATCGTAAAAGAGCTCGCGTTCCTGATCGTGATGCCGGTGCCGCTTCCCGGGGTGGGAGAGTGAATGTAGGCCTGGCCGCTCTGGTCGATGGTAATGCTTTTGCCGTCGCTCACGATATTGCCTTCGTAATGGATACCGGCGTAAACGATTATGTTATCCCCCGAAACGGCGCAGGAATCGATTGCCGATTGAATGGTCGGCGTGGGACCGCTGTGATTCGGGTAAACAGACCACGTCTTCGCGCCCGCCCCCGGAGCGATCATTATAACTGCAGCAATAACAATCAGTAACAATCTCTTCAAGACAGTCACCTCATCGATAAGAAGCCTAGCACAGCAAGATGCAATGGTCGAGCCAAAAAGCGCCTCTCCACCGCAACAAATGCCTGCCGAGAGAAAAATATTCAGCTTCGCCGTTGCCCGCAGGTCCGGCATAGACTATTATCATGGGAATCCGGTTCGAAAAAGGAATATCGTCGCTATGCCGTATTATCGAAGAAACTCCTCCAACCCGGTCCTGAGCTTGCTTGCGGGAAGTGTCATCAACCAGCTCATCGCCGCAAACGTCATCGTCTTCATACTCCAGCTCGCGCTCATGAGGACCTCGTTCATCGACATCTTCGGGCTGAAGCCGAGCCTCGTCATATCGAGGGGTTTCGCATGGCAGATAGTGACCTATATGTTTCTCCACGGCGGTTTCTGGCACCTTTTCCTCAACATGTTCATCATCTGGATGTTCGGACGCCCTCTCGAGAGCGTGTGGGGATACAGGCGTTTTCTCGTGTACTACATTCTCTGCGGTCTCGGCGGGGCGGCCTTCAGCTTCATATTCTCCTACCAAACAACCGTGATAGGCGCCTCGGGGGCGGGGTATGGAATCCTCCTCGCCTACGCGATGCTCTTCCCCGAAGCGGAGATCTACGTCTGGGGGCTCTTCCCCGTCCGCGCCCGCACGCTCGTCATCTTCATGACGGTCATCGAGTTCGCGAACGGCATCAGGGGAGCCGACGGCATCGCTCACTTCGCGCACCTCGGCGGGATGGCGGCGGGGTTCATCTATCTGCGGTCCCGGTACCGGGGGTTCGGATTCTGGCGCAGGAAACCGAGATGGGAACGGGGTGATGATGGGGACCGGAAAGACCGCTGGAGCGACTCCGGCGGAAGATACAACTGATCAGCGGTCCCTCGAAGCGAGGGAGCTCATCGCGGTTTCAAGCGCTTCCTTCTCCTCGTCGCTCAGTTTGCGGGAAGGCTTGCCGTCCACGACATCGAGGGCGTAGCCGCGCGTCGACGTTCTCCCGACGAGATTCGTGAGAAGAAAGCCGTTCTTCTCCCGGGTGAGGAGACAGAGCGAATAGCTCTGCATGCCTCCGATATCCTCGAATGCATTGTACTTCACGAGCCCCGTCACGCTGTAGCACTCGGCGAGCATGTGGAGAATCCGCTTGAGTTCCTCGGAATGTCCCCGGAGAAACTCGCGGTTCTCGTCGATCCCCTTGAGAAGCTCCTCGAGCGCTCCCTCGGCGCCCCTCTTCTCATGCACCTCCGCCATGCTGCGGAAGGGGCGTTTGAGGCGCCGAAACTCGAGCAACACGAGGGACGTAAGAACGCCCGCCGCGAGCGCGAGCACGAGCGCGAGCACTGCGATCGCGCCGGTATTATCTCTGATGAAGCTTGTCGTATTCAGACCTTCCGACCTCCTGAAAAATTGAAACCGAGGGTAATGAAACCTTGACGACATGTAAAGACAAATCTGGAACGCCGCCGGAACGGCACATGAAGCGCGGGGCCGCGGCGGAGACAAAATAAAATGGGGCTCGAAAGCCCCATGTAGTATTCATGCCGGGGGCGGGATTTGAACCCGCACGGGTCACCCCACTACCCCCTCAAAGTAGCGTGTCTGCCAGTTCCACCACCCCGGCAAATCGGTCTTCATGTACAAGCAAATACCCCTAGTTGCCGCCCGGATTCGGTTTCTCGGGGCTCCCCGCAGGCTGACTTCCGCCTTCAGGCGGCTTGCCCGGCACGGCTCCCTCCTGGCCTTCCTGCCCGGGTTGAGGAACATTGCCGAGAACATCCTGGACATCCTTCTGATCTTCCGCGGGAATCGTCCCGAACTGCCGCTCGGATGCCGCCCTCCTGAGGGCGCTTGAGGCGCCGCTCCCGCTCCGCCCGGCCGAGAGAAACGCGAGAGAGAGCGAGGTGAGGAAGAACAGCACCGCGAGATAGGTCGTTGCTTTGCCGAGAAAGGTGGCGGTTTCACGGCCGCCGAAAATCTGGCCCCCCCCGCCGCCGAACGCCGCGGAGAGCGCGCCTCCCTTGCTCGATTGCATGAGAACGACAATTACCAGGAGCACGCAGGCAACAATATGCACCGCGAGAGCTATGTTGAATACCATTCGATCACCAGCCTTTTCAAAGACAGTAGTTTAATGAAAAAGGCCGCGCCAGTCAAATGAATTATCGCGGCACGATGCGGAGGAAGGAATCGGCCTTGAGCGAGGCGCCGCCCACGAGAAGGCCGTCGATTTCCGCGTCAGCGAGAAGCTGCGGGGCGCTTTCGGGCTTCACGCTCCCCCCGTACAGTATGGCCGTTCGCTCGGCCGCGGCGGTTCCGAATAGCTCTTTCACGAGCATGCGGATGACGGCATGCATATCAGACGCGTCCCGCGGAGTCGCCGTCTTCCCCGTCCCGATTGCCCACACCGGTTCGTAGGCGAGAACGACTCGGGAGAAGGCTTCCGCATCGAGCCCCTCGCAGCATTCGCGCACCTGGTTCGTCACCACGTCGATGGCCCTGCCCGACTCGCGTTCCTCGAGAAGCTCCCCGACGCAAAAGACGGGCACGAGACCGGTTCGCAGCGCCGCCCGGAGTTTCTTCGCGAGGATTGTCCCGCCTTCCCCGATGATGTGGCGCCGTTCGGAGTGTCCGACGAGCACGTGGGAGCACCCGAGGACGCGGAGCATCCGCCCCGAAATCTCGCCGGTGAAGGCGCCGTCGTCCTCGGAGAAGAGATCCTGCGCACCCGCATGCACGCACGAGCCGTGGAGCGCTTCGATCACCGCGGGGAGCGTCGTGAAGGGCGGAAGGAGCACGACATCGCAGGGATGCGCGCTGCCCTCGATACCGTTTCTGATCTCCCGCGCGAGAGCGGCGCCCTCGCGGTGGTCCATGTTCATTTTCCAGTTGCCTGCGATGATTGTTCTTCTCATGCTAATTGTCGTTCAGCGCCTCGACGCCGGGGAGCTTCTTCCCTTCGAGGAGCTCGAGGGACGCCCCTCCCCCGGTGGATACATGGCTGACCTTGTCCGCGAGGCCGAGCTGGTTCAGCGCCGCGACGCTGTCGCCGCCGCCGATGACCGTCGTGGCGCCCCGCTTCGTGATTTCCGCCATGATGCGGGCGAGCTTCCTCGTGCCCCCCGCGAATTTCGGAATTTCGAAAACGCCCATGGGGCCGTTCCAGAAAACGGTTTTCGCGCCGAGGAGCTCGCGCCGGAAGAGCTCGACGGTCTTCTCGCCGATATCGACCCCCGCCCAGTCCTCGGGGATATCCCCCGTCGACACCTCGCGGCTCTCCGCCGCGGCATTAACCGCGCTCGCCACGATGCAGTCGACCGGGAGAAAGATGCGTCTGCCGTCCCCGGCGCCGGTATCCTCCATGAGCTCGCGGCAGAGCGGGATGAGCTCGTCATCGACAAGCGAGGTGCCGACCTCGAGCCCCGCCGCCTTGAAAAAGGTGAACGCCATGCCCCCGCCGACGAGGATGCGGTCGACGCGGCCGAGGAGATTCTTGATGAGGTCGATCTTCCCGGAGACCTTCGCCCCGCCCATCACGGCGACGAAGGGGCGCTCCGGTTTCGCCAGCAGCCCCTCGAGAGCTTCGATCTCCTTCTCCATGAGAAAGCCGGCGACCCGGTCTTTGAAGAGCTGCGCGACGCCGACCGTGGACGCGTGCGCCCGATGCGCCGTGCCGAAGGCATCGTTCGCGTAGAGATCGCCTGATTTCGCGAGCTGCTTCGAGAACGCGGGATCATTCGCCTCCTCGTTCGGGTAGAATCGAACGTTTTCGAGGAGAAGTATCTCGCCGGGACGGAGCGCGGCGACCTTCGCCTCGACCTCCGCGCCGATGCAGTCCTCCACGAAACGGACAGGGTGCTTCACGAGCTCCCCGAGCCGGTCCGCGACCGGCCGAAGGGTGTACGTCTTGTTTTTTGCGCCCTTCGGCCTGCCGAGGTGCGACATGAGAACGCAGGAAGCGCCGCCGGCCGCGATATAGTCGATACTCGGGATCGACGCGCGCACCCGCGTATCGTCGGTGATATCCCCTTCCTTCGAGAGGGGCACGTTGAAATCAACTCTCATGAGTACCTTGCGCCCCTTGAGATTCACGTCTCTCAGAGTCTTCTTCCTCACTGACTCTCCCTCCTGCGCTCGCGTCCCGGAAGACCGGTCAGCGAGCGATGAGCTTCATCATGTCGACCATTCTCATCGCGTAGCCGTACTCGTTGTCGTACCATGAGAATATCTTGAAAACCCGCGGCGTGACGCTCATCGTCGAGAGAGCGTCAAAGATCGAAGAATGCGCGTTCCCGATGACATCGCACGAGACGATCGGGTCCTCGCAGTACTCGACGATCCCTTTCATCGGTCCATCCGCGGCCTTCTTGACGGCTGCATTGACCGCCTCGGGCGTGGCGTCCTTTTCGAGCGTCACAACGAGATCGACGAGAGAGCCGTCCGCGACGGGAACGCGCACCGATGTGCCGTCGAGTTTCCCCTTGAGCTCGGGGAGCACCTTGCCGACCGCCGAAGCCGCGCCCGTCGTCGTCGGAATCATGGAAACGGCCGCCGCGCGGGCTCTCCGGAGGTCCTTGTGCGGAAAGTCAAGGATCACCTGATCGTTCGTATACGCGTGAATCGTCGTCATGAAGCCGTTCGCGATTCCGAAAGAATCGTGGAGAATCTTCGCGATCGGCGCGATGCAGTTCGTCGTGCAGGAGGCGGTCGAAATGATATGGTGCGCATCGTTCTTGTAGAGCTTGTCGTTCACGCCCATCACGATCATGATGTCGGGATCGGGAGACGGCGCCGAGATGATGACCTTCCGCGCCCCGGCCTCCCGGTGGAGCGAGGCGTCCTTGTGCTTCCGGAATTTTCCCGTCGATTCGATAACGACATCCACGCCGAGCTTCTTCCAGGGAAGCGCCGCCGGATTCTTCTCGGCGAGGACCTCGATCTGCTGTCCTTCCGCGACAAGGTACTTGTCGTCCTTCGCGGCCACGGATCCCTTGAATTTTCCGTGCACGGAATCGTACTTCACGAGGTGCGCGAGCGTCGCCGCGCTCCAAAGGTCGTTCACGGCAACGATCTGGAAATCCTTGTCCCTGATCGCCTCGCGGAAGACGAGACGGCCGATTCTGCCGAAACCGTTAATGGCAACCTTTACCGCCATCGGACCCTCCTCCTTCGTAGCGCCGCGGCTCCGAGCCGCTGTCCTTCGAACCGTCGTGAATTCCTCAGCGAGCTTTCCCCTCGCTGCCGAAGAGCTTCATCTTCTCCCGCACGACCTGCGCGATGGCATCGCGTCCGGGCCCGAGGATTTTTCGCGGATCGATTTCCTCGGGCTTTTCGGCGAGCGCCTTCCGCACGTGAGCGGTGAACGCAATGCGCATGTCAGTGTCGATATTGACCTTACAGATGCCCTGGCGGATCGCCTCGACGATCGCCGTATCGGGGACCCCTTTGGCCCCTTTGATTGCCGCTCCGTGTTTATTGGCGAGATCGACATTCTCCTGTTTGACGCCGGAGGCGCCGTGCAGCACGATGAGGACGGATACTCGCGCGGCGATCTCGCTGATGCGATCGAGCGCGAGCTGCGCCTCCCCCTTGAACTTGTACGCGCCGTGCGAGGTGCCGACCGCGATCGCGAGAGCATCTACGCCGGTGCGTTTCACGAATTCTTCCGCCTGCGCGGGATCGGTGAGCTTCGCATCCCGCTCGGCGATGGAGACGTTATCCTCGATGCCGGCGAGCTTCCCGAGCTCACCTTCGACCGATACCCCCTTCGGTCGCGCCATCTCGACAACCTTCGCCGTTACGGCGATGTTCTCCTCGAAGGGCAGCGCAGAACCGTCGATCATGACCGATGTGAAGCCCCCCTCGATGCACCGGGCGATGACATCCATATCCTTTCCGTGGTCGAGATGGAGGGAAATAGGCGCCTTCCTCTCCTCTGCGGCGAGCCGCACCATCGAGACGATGTTCCTGAAACCGGCATATTTGATCGCGCCTTCCGAAAGCGCGATGATGACGGGGCTCGCGAGCTCCTCCGCGGTGCCGGTGATTGCCTGCAGGAACTCCATATTGTTTATATTGAAAGCCCCAACCGCATACGTGCCTTTTCGTGCGGCGCTCATGATCTCCCGGTTGGTGACGAGCACAGATTCCTCCCTTGTGACGGACCCGATATTCCTGCCTAACTTTGGAGATACTCACACATTAAATTATGTCTGTCAAGTCAAGGATAAAGCTGATTTCCTGCTTGCTGGATGGGTCCGTCCGCAGGGACCAACGGCCCTCAGAGCAAGCCCCTCGTTCTGCCCGCCGAGAGCACCGCGAGAGACCGGAGGGGGACCGTGCGGAGCGCCTCCGCGCAGGCGCGCACGGTTGCTCCCGTCGTGATCAGATCATCCACCACGATGATATCCCGGTGCCGAACGGCATCTTCCCGGATAAGCCGGAATGCTCCCCTCACATTCTCCTCGCGCTCCCCGGTCTCGAGAGTCGATTGGCTCCGCGTCTCCTTACTCCTCTCCACGATGCCCCCGCCGACCTCGATTCCCAACCGCTCCCCCACATCCGCCGCGAGGAGAGCTGCTTGATTGTAGCCCCGCGCTCTCTCCCGCGCGGGATGGAGCGGCACGGGAACGAGAAGCGGATCGACCCCGGCTCCGCCCCATCGATTCCCGCCCGCGCAGCGGGGCTCCCGGGCGCGCCTGAGCGCGGATGCCATCCACCACCCCAGGGCGGGTACGGCGCACTTGCCTCCCGAAAACTTGAGGAACCGGATTACCACGAGGAGCGGGTCATTCGTGAAAAAGGAAGAGATGACCTGAACGGGGCAGGCAGCGGTCTCGCTCCCCGGGAGAACGCCTGCCGCGGCGGCCGGCTCGAGGGTCAACCAGCAGGAAGAGCAGAGAACGGGCGCTGATTTCACGATCCCCGCGCCGAGCGCGAACGCAACATCGCTGCCCCCGAATTCCCCCGCTCCCGCCGGCCATGACGCGGGCGGATGGAACTCCAACGCGAAGTCGTATGAGCGCAGGTCGCGTTCGCACACGAGGCATGAGACGGGAACAAGGGAATCGATGAGAAAAGAGAGAAAACCCCGCACCGCACCACCGCCCATCGCCCTTCGACGCGCCCGGGCCGCGAACGAGCCGAACCGCCGAACGGGGCCGCCGCGGGCCGGATCCGCCCGCCCCGGGAAAACCCGCTACGATTGCGCCCGCTTCGCGCGTGAGGCGCCGCGCGAGCGGATGAGAATCACGACGGCGCCCACGGCGATGAGACCGATGCTCGCGAGCTGGCTCACCGTCATCCCGTTTCCGAGACGCGCCGAGTCTTCGTAGTACCGGAAGAAGTCGATCGTGTAACGCCCCGCGCCGTAGAGAATGCACAGGAGGCCAAAGGTGAATCCCGTGAAGGGGCTCCTGCGGTCCACGAGAAAGAGCACGCTCGCCATAACGAGGCCATAGAGCGAATCGTAGAGCTGCGTCGGATGCACGGCGGCTCCCTCGCAGTAGAACCCGGCCGGCGAATGGGGCGGGAAGACGACCCCGAAGATGGAGTCCGTCGGACGGCCGAAGCAGCAGCCGCTGAGAAAGCATCCTATTCTCGTGAAGAAGAAACCGAGGGCGATCGAAGGGGCGCACGCATCGGCCGCGAGCATGAAGGAAATACGTTTCCTGCGGAGGAAAACGAGCGCCCCGGCGAGGGCGAGGATGAATCCCCCATAGAAGGTCGCACCCCCCTGCCAGAGCGCGATGACGTCGAGGATGCTGTGATAGTCGGCCCGATGCGTCAGAATATAAAGCAGCCGCGAGCCGATCACGGCGGCGAGAATGAGGATGATGCTCATATCGTAGATATGGTTCTGGTCGATTCCGCGGCGCTCCGCGCGCTTCGCCGCGATGAGAATTCCGACCCAGAAGCTCAGGGCCAGCATGAAGCCGTAGGAGTATATCTTGAATGAGCCGAGTTCGATGAGAATCGGATGCAATGGTCCCTCCTAGTATTCGTAGAACCGAATGCTGAAGTTGAGGAGAACGCCGATGAAGAAACAACTCACGATCATCGAGGATCCGCCCGCGCTCATGAAGGGAAGGGGAATCCCCGTCACGGGCAGCAGCCCCGTCGTCATGCCGATGTTGACGACGGCCTGAAACGCGAAGTACGTGCAGATGCCCACGGCGGCGATCGACGCGAACCGGTTCTTCAGCTTCGTGGCGAGGTAGAGCCCGCGAATGATGATGACGGCAAAGAGGGCGAGGATCGCCATGCTCCCGAGGAATCCCAGCTCCTCCGAGGTCACCGAATAGATGAAGTCGGAATGCCGTTCGGGGAGAAACGCGAGGAGCTTGTGCGTGCCGTGCAGGAACTTCTTGCCCATGAAACCGCCCGAACCGATGGCGAGCTTCGATTGATACACCTGCCAGCCTGAACCGAGGATGTCGGTCTCGGGGCGCAGGAAGGTGACGATCCGCTGCTGCTGGTACGGCGCGAGCCTGCTCCAGATGAGCGGCACGAGGAGCATCACGCCGAGATTCAATCCGACGAGGGAGAGGCTCCGCGCGAGGTCCCGCCGCCGCCGGTACGCGAACACGAGGAGCACGAGAAAGAAGAGGAGGAGGAAGACCGGATACCCTCCCCCTTCCATCGACGTCGCGCTGTAGATCGTGAGAAACGCGCTGATGAGCGGGGTCATGGCGAGCACAAGCAGGCCCTCGTCGATACCGCGCCAGTAGAGTATGGGGAAGAGGAGCGCGAGCAGGGCGAGCCCGGTGCCCAGGTCAGGCTCCTTCATAATGAGGAGAAACGGCACGAGCACGATGGCGGTCGCGATCGTGATCACGCGAAAGCTGTTGGGACGGTTTTTCTTCTCGGCGAGGAACCGGGCGAGGAAAAACACAACGGCGAGCTTCATGAACTCGCTCGGCTGAATGCCGACGGTGCCCACTCCGATCCACCGCCGCGCCCCTTTCACCGGCGGGAGGAAGAGAACGACGACGAGGAGGAGGAGACCGATCCCGTAGAGAATGCTCGCCATGCCCTCGTAGTACCTGAACGGCAGGAGGCACGCGGCTGCCATGACGAGGAGCCCCACGAGCACCCAAACGAGCTGCTTCGCGAAAATGCCCGTCTGCGTCGGCTGGAAGGCATCCCGGAACTCTCCGGGCACGTGTTCGATGGAATACTGGGTGAGGAGTCCCAGCGCGATGAGGAAGAGCGCGGGCATGAGGATCATCCAGTCAAAATCGCGAAAGTATCTCTCGCCCATTCGCTATCTCCCCTCGCTTGGCGCGGCGGCCGCCGCAAGGGGCCCCCCGAGAGGATTGAAATAGGCCGTGAAGATCTGCCGCGCGATGGGCGCCGCCATCGATCCGCCGTGCCCCGCATTCTCCATGACGATCGCGCAGCAGATGGTCGGCGCCTCGGCGGGAGCATAGGCGACGAAGATCGCGTGATCCTCCCCGTGCGGATTCTGCGCCGTCCCCGTCTTTCCGGCGATGCGGATACCGGCGATCGCCGCGGCTCTGCCCGTGCCACGCTCGTTCGAGGTGACCCCTTCCATTGCCTCGCGCACGATCCGAAGCGCGCCCTCATCGATGCCGGGGATCGGCTCGGCAACGTTAAGCGCCGTATAGACGACGTTCCCTTCGGCATCGGCGATACGCCGCACGACATGCGGCTGGATCTTCTTCCCCCCGTTCGCGAACCGGGCAGTGAGGGCGCAGAGCTGGACGGGCGTCGTCAGTATCTCTCCCTGGCCGATCGAGTAGTTGAGCATGAGCCCGCGCGTCCAACCCCGCTTCCCGAACAGGCGGTCGAGGTACGCCCGATCGGGAAGCACGCCGGCGACCTCGCTCGGCAGATCGATCCTTGTTTTCCTGCCGAGGCCGAAGAGGCGCCCCGCCTCGGCGAGCTCGTCCACTTCGAGCTTCTCCCCGAGCTGGTAGAAGTACGTGTCGCATGACTGGATGATCGCCATGCCGAGGGGGAGCGATCCATGCCCTTTCGCCTGCCAGCACTTGAAGTACCGGTTCCCGAACCGATAGCCCCCGAAGCACGGCTTCTGGTAGGCATGCGGCGTAATCCTCTTATTCGTAAGAGCGGCATACGCGGTGACAAGCTTGAAGACCGAGCCCGGCGGATAGGCGGCCTGCACGGTTCGATTGAACATCGGATGCGCCGGATCATCGAAGAGCTGCCGCCACATCTCCGCGCTCACCCCTTCGATGAACATATTGGGATCGTACGTCGGGCGGCTCACCGCGGCGAGGATCTCGCCGTTGCGCGGATCCATGACGACGACGGCCCCCCGCTCCCAGGTGAAGGCCGCCTCCGCCGCCCGCTGGACGTTGAGATCGAGGGTTAGCGTTATCTCATCCCCCGGGATCGGAGGCCGGGCGCCGCCGAATCGCTCGACCTCGTCCTCGTTCACGAGCGCGCTCATCTCCCCCACCTGCATCCCTTCGACGCTGATGCCGATGATCCGGATGCCGTCCGT
>Ga0105107_10000556_pt1 | contig 23934 bp, 17 predicted proteins | sample PPLLaktember2015_6_FD_79335 | JGI IMG/M metagenome (GOLD analysis project Ga0105107, IMG submission 79335) | Freshwater sediment microbial communities from Prairie Pothole Lake near Jamestown, North Dakota, USA - PPLs Lake P8 Core (1) Depth... | ecosystem: Environmental > Aquatic > Freshwater >... | reverse complement strand
TGAGCTGCTCCTCCCTGTATTTCTGGAGCGCCGAATCCAGGGAGGGGAAATCGCGGAGGTGGAGCTCGGTGGCGAGGTCGCGATAAACCTCCCGGAGCACGTAGGCCTTGACGTCCTTGTTATGGACAAAATAGCGATCGTCGGAGGGATCCGCCAGGACCTGCTTGGCGGCATCGAGGGACTCGTCGAGCGCGATGACGGCCCGCCTCTCGAACTCATAGGAGGCGGCCAGGCTGAGGAGTATCTCGGCTCCTGTCCGAGACCCAGGATTTTTCAGCGCGTAAGGGACCAGCGCGTCCAGCGTAAGATTGTCGTAATAGAGCTCCTCGAGCAGATCAAAACCTCTCGAAAGGGGATCGTTTGTCAGGATGAAAACCATGCCCAGGTTCTGATATATGAACGCCCGGGTCAGGAGGGCGAGATCCGGGCTTTCGGGATCGTAGGCCTGAAGATAATCCCGGTTGAACACCCGGACCTGTTCTTCGACGGGAAGGGCCATGAGGTCGTCCAGGACTCGCTCGGCCTCCTCAGGAGGCAGGACCAGTGACGGCCGGGCCGTAAGAGATCGAGGCGGAAGCGCGGGAGCATCGGGCCGATGGCGCGGCATAAAGACGACAGTGAAAACAGGGGAGAGGCTATCGCGCGAGAGGCCCTTTTGGGCTCCTTGCCGCAAGTCCTCTGATTTGTCTCGGCGTGTTTCGACAGCCGGGAGCTCGGGGAAGCCTTTGACGGCGTAGAACAGCTTGGCCCCCATCGCGACGAGCTGCAGGCAGGGGGAATCGCGATAAAAATATTCCCCGGGAATGGACAAGATACGGCCTTCGACATCCCGGAGCCTGACCTCGCCGGAAGGATCCTTTGGATCATTGGACAAGAGGCCAAGGGACTCGAGCGTCCGGGCCTTCTCCTTGGAAAGTCTGAAGAGCCGCGCACTTTCATCGAGGACATCGTCGATCTGGACGAGGGAGTAATCTCCCGAAGGATCGACCAAAGGCATTTCCCGGAGGCTCTTGAAGTATTGGCTGAGCGGAAGGTCAAGGGCTGACCCCTCTCCCGCCCCTTCCTTGAAATCGGACATCGCTTCCGCGATCATCATCTTGTATAAACCGCCCCTTTCGAGCCCGGTCAGCCTGTCGTCCAGCTTCGGGGCCTTGGCAAAGGCGACTTTGATGTCCTCTTCGGTGAGCGCGGCCAGGGCGTTGGCCAGCCTATCGGGGGTATAGCCGCTGATGGAATACACTTGAAGCGAATCTCGAAACATCTGAAAGTCCCGGGCCTGTACCGTTGCGGCGGATGACTGGGCTTTGCCTTTGGGAGCGAGAATGATGACCATGCCGAAGAGAGCCAGGTGAGCGACAAAGGAAAGGAATACGAAGAAGGAAAAATGCCGCCTTCTCCGGATAAGCCACCTGAAGCCTGCCTGGCCCCAGCGCTTATGGGCAGGGGGAATATTCAAGAAATCAAACAGCTCCGGCGAGGCCTTGCGCATTGCGTCGATCCCCCGATCCGAAGGCATTCTTGCCTGCTCCTCCGGCCCTATTTCACGTCGTAACGGACGACCTTGGGGAAACCTTCTTCTTCAGCGATATAGACCATGCCTTGGGGGTCAGCGACATAGGGCGTTCCCGGGAGGTCGACCGACCCGATCTGCCGCCCGGCCCGAAAGACATCGGCCGTCTTCTTGGCCTTCGGGTCGGGGTTCTGGAAGGCGATAAAGACGAGGTCGCCGCTTGAGATGATCTGTGCGGCCGTGGATATAAAGCCGCGGCCCATTTTCTGGACGGGCTTGAAGGCGTCATTCTGGCCCCTGATCACGCTCTCGAGCTTCCGGTCCTTGAACACCGAGACTTCGAACCTGTGCGGATTCAGAACGAATATGCGCCCGTCCTTCGCGCAATTGAAAAGGATGGGGGCGCCGAACATCGGCATCTCTTTCATCGGCTCCAACTCGCCGGGCGGCGTGAAGGTATCGCCGAATGACCCGATGAGCTTCCCTTGGGCGTCGAGGATGTGCAGGATCTTTCCATCATGCGGCCCGATGGCGACCAATTCCTCCGTGCCGGGGCAGCCGATCGAGGAGATCATGAAATCGACCAGAAAAGTGTGGCGATATTCGCCGTCCGATCCGTAGACGATCACTTTCCTCATGTCGTTGATGAAAAGCGTTCCTCCGGGCGTCACGGCGATCCCGCTCAAATTCGTCGCCTCTCTGGGGCCTTGCCCCGCGGGGATTCCGATGGCCCTCAATAGTTTTCCCCCGCGGTCGAACACGGCGACCTTGCGGGACTTGCCATCAAGGACATAGATGTTCCCCCGTCCATCAACATCGATTCGTGTTATGCGGCCGAACATCAGGTTCTCGTCGCCGTCCTCGATGCCGATCGTGAGGTTGGGTTCCAGCGTGACCGGCGGGGCTTGCCCCGGCGGCGACGCCATAGGCCGATCGGTCGATGCCGCCGCCACGAAGACAAAGCCCATGAGACAAAGAGCCACCAGATCGCCCGCGACATAGCGCCGTTTGATCATCTTATGCCCCCTTCATCCATCGTTTTCCCTCGCGCATCCCGCATCCCAATTATCCCCCTCCCCTTGAGGAAAGACAAGGGCCGACGGGCTCCTGCCCCAGAAAATAAGGAACGGGATGAGCGATGAGGTCTTTACGAGCGGCGCCGTGTTTTCCGATGATCTGCGCCGGAGAGCGCTACAGCGTCTTGACGAGCGCGCCCCAGCGCTTGTCGAGCTTGAAGCCGTGCCGCAGGAAGAACCCCGGCAGATAGAGATGGGTCATGACGAGCGGCGAGCCCTGGCTGGCCATGCGGGCGCAGAAATCCTCAAGGGCCGCCCCGCCGAGCCCCGATGCCTTGAGCTGCGATGTGACGGCGATGACGTCGATCCAGGCCACCCGGTTCGACAGCATCCGGTAACACAACCCCCCCACGATCCGTTCCTGGGCGTCCTTGAGGACGAAATGGCGGTCCTGCTGAGAGACGATCTTGGGGAATTTCTCCCTGAAGTAGAGCCGATAGGCCTGGCCGATCTCGGCCGGGTCGAGGGTCTCGCTGAACGTGTAGGACCGCCCCGTCTGGTCGGTGAGGAAGGACTGGACGATGACCCGGCGGTCGCCCTCGTCCCCCTGCGTCACGACGCCCACTCGGCGGTCGGCGTCCAGGCGCGGGAAGACCATCCGGCTGAAGACGAGCCGGTCACGCTCGTCTCTCAGGGCCGTCTGGAGGTCGGAGAGCTCGACCTGTTGGACGGCGGGCTCGTCGAGGGCGGCGTTCATCCGGACGAGCAGACGGTCGAAGAGGGCCTCGATCTTCCCGCTCCGGCCGGCGAAATACGTGTGCCGGTAGAGGTAGTAGCGGACGATCTCCGGGTACCGGTCGAGCTCGTAACGGCGGTGGACGTCGAGGACCTTGCGCTCCCGGTCGCGCGGCGGGGTCATCGGATTGGCCTGCCGCCATTCCTGGTAGGCCTCGACGGCCGATTCGGCCGGGAGCGGAATGACGTACGTGCTGTCGAACTCGTCGCGGTAGCGGCGAAGTCTCGCAGCCAGGTCCTCGCCGGGCCAAACGGGGACCTTGGTCCTTTCGAGCTGGGCCTGGAGCTCGGCGAAGAGGGCCGAAGCCTTGTCCCTTCCCATGGCGTCGTAGGCGGCGTCGAAGATCCAGTCGAGGTCGAGCTGGCCTTTCGACCACGGGTAGTTGGCCGCGGCCCGGCGGTAGAAGCCGTCGATCATCGGCCTGACGATGGAGAGCGGGCCCGTCGAAGGCCGCCAGCCGTCGATCGAGGCCAGGAACGTGTCGTCGCGGAACTCGAGCTCGGGGACGACGACGTTGACGGGGGAGACGCGGCCGGGCAGGATGCGGCGGCCGCTCGCCTGCCAGGCCCGGAAGAGAGCCGACATGGCTTCGATGTAGAGCTTTCTCCAGACCGACGGAGCGGGGAGGGGCGCCTCGGCGGCGCGCCGGCCTGAGAATTCCCGGATCTTCTCCCAAACCGTCAGGTCGCCGAGGTGGCGCCACGTGACGGCCCCTGTGCTCTCGTGCGTGGCGCCGAGGGGCGGCAGGACCCGCGGCCCGCTGGGCTGGTCGGACAAGGCGGCCGACCAGAGACGGGTCTCATGCTCCGCTCCGTCGCGCCGGCCCTCGGGCAGGACAAGCTTGAGGTCGTAGTGCTCGCCGGCCGAGGTGTTGATGCTGATCCGGTACGTCGTCCGGCGCGGGGCGTTGTAGATGCGCGAGACCCAGATGCCGTCCGAGGCGATCTTGCCGGTCTCGAAATCCATGACGCCGCAGGCGAGCCGGACGGAATCGCGGAGGAATGAAGGCAGGCCGAGGACCGCCCTGATGCGGCGGGCTTCTGCCGGCATGATGGTATCGTCGCACACAGGCCGGGGAGGCGAGGTCTGGCGGCGGCCGGGGGCGGGGTTTCCGAAGCCGTGGACGATCCGGTCGACCTCGCGCTCGGCGAGCCTCGAGAGCTCCGGGTCGGCCCTGTGGAGGACCCAGCTCGCGAGCTCGGCCCGGACCGGGCTGAAATAGGACGGCTCGCGGATGGCCAGGTCGGCGAGCAGGCGGAAGATGCGCTCGAACTGCCGCCGTCCGGCCTCGTCGGCCGGCCAGGACAACGTCTCCCGATAGGCCCGGAGCCGGATCCTGAAGGCGTCGAGGCGGCCGCGGCCGAAGCGCGCCGAGACGATCTCGTCGATACTCTCCCTGTTGAGGAAGGGCAGGCCCGAGCGGACGAAGTCCGCGGCGCCCAGGCCGTAGTCAAGGCCGGGATCGAAGAGGAGCAGTATGCGGTAGGCCCAGCAGCGCAGCTCCTCGCGGGGGTGGCGGGCCAGGGCCCGGAGCCGGGCCCGGACGAGCTCCTCGGTCCGGAGCGGGGACTCGTAAAAGACCCGCTCGACCTCTTCCCGGAGAGCCGCGGCCGGCGGCTCGGCCGAGAATAGGAGCTCGGCGAGGAGGGTGTGGAGGCGCGCCAGCCCGGCGTCGCCGATCTTGCCGGGCGGGGGGATCTCCGCCGGCTTGTAGGTCCGGGAACGGCGCCGGGGCAGGGTCGTCCAGCCGGTGGCCGGCTCCAGGGGCAGGTCCCAGCCCTCTTTGACCGGCGAGAAGGCCGTTAACGAGGGATTGCCGGCCCAGAGGAGGGGCTGGCGGGCGAAGACGCCGAGATCGAGGACGCCGCCGCGGACTTCGTATTCGAGGTCGCCGACGAGCCAAGTCCCGCTGTCGGCGCCGCGCCGGATCGCCAGGGACAGGCCCCGATTGAGGTCCCGCAGCCCGCCGCGGTCGCGGACGATCTCGTCGTCGAGGATGCCGAGATCGCGGAAGAACCAGAGCGGGATGCGGACGAGGATGCCGGGGCCCGCCAGGTCGACGTTGCGGAGCCTGTAGAGATCTTCGATCTCCGCGGCGAAGGAGGCGGCGACGCGCTTGCGGTTGTAGGAGCTCTTGGTCGTGAGCTCGCCCCGTTCGGGGCTGAAGTCGCGGCCCAGCACGTCGAAATTGATGACCCGCTCGTAGGGCGCCAGGCCGTCGTTGGCGGCGGTGACGATGCGGCGATAGTACTCGCGGGCGTTCTCCGGGCCGAGGCCCCGGGTCAGGACGGGGTCGCTGTAGTCGGGGACGATGAAGAGGACGTTGTAGGGGCGGCCGTCGCCGACGAGGAAGGTCCGTTTGATGCCGGGCACCCCGACGAACTTGTCCTCGACCTTGCGCGGCGCGATCGTCTGGCCGCGGTTGTTCTTGTAGATGTCCTTGATCCGGTCGACGATCTGGTAGTAGCCGTTGGGCTGGCGCTCGAAGACGTCGCCGGTCGCGAGCCAGAAATCCTTCTCCGGATCGCCCGACGGGTACGGGATCGTGTCGCCGGGGCCTTTGTCCTCGAGGTAGCGGGCGACGTAGTGCCCGGTGACCTGGAGCTCGCCCTCGGGGCCGAGGCGGGCTTTCAAGCCGGGGAGCGGCAGGCCGTGGGAGCCGTCGATATACCCTCCCGGCGGGGTCATGGTGATCCCTCCGGTCGCTTCGGTCATGCCGAAGCCGCTCATGAGCTCGACGCCGTGCGCCGAGAAAAAGCGGAAGACGCGCGGGTCGAGGTACCCCGCGGCGGAGAGGCCCCACTTCAGCCGCGACCCGACGATCTCCCTGACGACGGCCGTCGGGTCGGTCCCGGCCGGGGCGGCGTCGATCCTCTCCAGGCACTTCTCATGAAGCTGGGCCCAGCGGACGGGGACGCTGATGAAGCCGGTCGGCCGGACCCTGGGCAGGAGATTGAACAGCGTCTCGGCCGAGGGGTTCCCGGCGAAGACGTAGGTGCCGCGCCAGAAGATCGTCCCCAGCATCTCGAGATAACGGCCGAAGGTGTGGAAGAGCGGCAGGAAGCTGAGGAAGACCTCGTCGGGCCCCACGGCCGGCAGGGCGGCCGCCCGGGCGAAGCGCTTGGAGACAAGGTTGTAGATGGAGAAGGACACACCCTTGGGGCGGCCCGTCGAGCCCGAGGTGAACATGACGGTCGCGACTTCGTCGAGCCGGAAGCGGCGGCGCTTGGCCAGACGGGCGTCGATGTCCCGGGCGCCGAGCTGCTTGCAGAACTCGGCCAGAAAGACCGTGCCGTCGTCGTCGCCGCGAAGGGCCGCGTCGGTGACGAGGATGAGGAAGGGTTTGGCGGTCCGCTGCCGGGCTTCCTTCAGGAGCGCGATCCGCTCCCGATCGTTGGCCAGGACGAGGTTGACGGACAGGGCGTCGAAGATGGCGACGATGTTGTCCAGATTGAAGTGCGGATTGATGGGCGTGTCGAGGATGTCGTAAAAGAGGCAGGCGAGGTCGGCGAAAGCCCCTTCGGCGTGGTTCTCGGCGTAGATCGCCAGGCGCGGCTCGACGCCTTCGCGATCGGCCAGGGCGAAGAGCGCGGCGGCCGTTTCGCGGATGCGGCGGTTCCCCGCCTCGTAGCTCCACTGACGGGGCGGTGTCGTCGACATGTCCTGGAACATGATCTTGTCCGGCGCTTCCCGGAGGCGATCCTCGAACATGTCCCGCAGGCCGTAGCCCGTCCGCTGGATCAGGGCGAAGGACGCCTCGGCCCATCGTTCGAGAAGGTCCGTGCGGCCGAGGTCGCGCAGGAATTCGGGGTTCGACGTCAGCCGCAGGAATTCCCGGGCCCGCTTGTCCTCAGGCCCTTTCTTGGCGCCGAGACTGCGCTCGGCCTTTTCCAGCAGCGTGATCTTTTTCATTTCCGCCCCACGGATGATTATATATGAGACAGGGCCATCCCGCAAGTGGACTTTATGTGGACTAGACCGTTTATATCATTTGCCTATTGACAACGGCTATGAACTGGTATATAAAAGGTATAGTCCAATGATTCCGGTACAGACCACAAGGAGCCAAAATGGACAAGATCAAGATCGAGAAATTCCCCGGGGCTAAACCGGCCTATCAGCAGATCATGTCGTTCTTCGAGAAACAGATCCAGTCGGGCCGCCTGAAGCCCGGCGAAAAGCTCCCCGCCGAGCGCGATCTGGCCGAGGAGATCAATACGGCCCGCGGCACCGTCAAGAAAGCCTATGAAGAGCTCGTCCGTCGCCGCCTCATCGAGGCCGCCCCCGGCCGGGGCAGCTTCGTCGCCCCGGACCGCCACGGTCCCGCCGAGAGCCGCAAGGATAAAGCCCTCCGGCTCATCGACGAGCTCATCGACGAGCTGGCCCGCCTCAAGTTCACCGCCAACGACATCCGCATCTTCTTCGACCTGCGCCTTCTCGGGCGCGAGGACGAGCTGCAGAACCTGAACGTCGCGGCCATCGACTGCAACCCCGAGGCCCTGGCCATCTTCGAGCGCCAGTTCCTCATCATCCCCCACGTCAACATGGCCAAGATGCTCATCGACGATATCATCGGCGACCCCGCCGGCCCCGACCGCCTTCGGACGTTCGATCTCGTCCTGACGACGACGACGCACTACCAGGAAGTGCTGGAGCGCTTCCCCGACTTGAGACCGAAGCTCATCCAGGCCGCCGTGGCTCCGACCAGGAGCTCCATCATCGCCCTGGCCCGGCTGGCCCCCTCCCAGAAGATCGGGATCGTCTGCGAGTCCCAGCGCTTCCTGGATATCGTCCTCGACCACCTCAAGGCCTTCGAGATCCCGGCCACCTCCGTGGCGCCGCTCTTCTGGTCCGAGATCGACCGGCTGGACAAATTCATCGCCGGACTCGACGCCGTCATCATCCCGGCCGGCTATTCGCTCCAGAAAAACCGCGAGAACCTGGCCGCCATCCAGGAGTTCACGGAGCGGGGCGGGGTCATCATCTCCTTCGACTATCAGATCGAGCGCGGCTCCCTCCTCAACCTCGAAGAGCGATTGAGGACGCTCCTCGACGAAGCCCGGCAGGGGATCTGATGGACGCCCCGCGGATCGTCCTCGGCGTCATCGGGGCCGACTGCCATTCGGTCGGCAACAAGATCCTCGACGCCTACTTCACCGAGGCCGGCTTCCACGTCGTCAACCTGGGCGTCATGGTCAGCCAGGACGAGTTCCTCGACGCCGCGGTCGAATCGAACGCCGGGGCCATCCTCGTCTCTTCGCTCTACGGCCACGGCCTGATCGACTGCGAAGGCCTGCGCCAGAAGGCCGTCGAGCGAGGCCTCGACAAGATCCTCCTCTACGCCGGCGGCAACCTCGTCGTCGGCAAGACCCCCTTCGAGGAGATCGAGCGGAAGTTCAAGGCCATGGGCTTCGACCGCGTCTTCTCGCCCCATGACGATCTCGCCGATGCCGTCAAGATGCTGCGCGAGGACCTCGAGGCCAGGAAGAGCTGATGGAACCGAAGCTTCTCCTCTCCGTCGACATCGGGTCGACCTACACCAAGGGGGGCCTGTTCCTCCTGGAGGGAGAGGAGCTCCGCCCGGCCGGCCGCGAGGTCGTTCCGACCACGGTCGACGACCTCGGCCGCGGCTTCGCCCGGGTCCGCGAGGCCGTTCTCGCCCGCCACTTCCGATTTCTTGGGGCCGGCCATGCCGCCGCCGCGGACATCCCCGTCTACTGGTCGTCCTCGGCCCGCGGCGGGCTCAAGATCGCCGCGGTCGGCCTGACCCCCGACCTGACCCTTTCGGTCGCCCGCATGGCCGCGACCTCGGCCGGCGGCAAGGTCGTCCGGGCCTTCTCCTACGAGCTCACCGCCGAGGACCTGGCCGCCCTCAAAGCCGTTGACCCCGACATCATTCTCTTCACCGGCGGTACGGACGGAGGCAACTCCCGGGTCGTCCTCCACAACGCGGCCAAGCTGGCCGAGCTCGCCTCCCCGGCCATCGTCCTCTATGCCGGAAACCGCAAGGTCCGGGACCAGGTCGTCGACATCCTCCGCGGCCGGGACGTCGCGACGGCGGCCAACGTCATGCCCGAGGTTGGGACGATCGATATCGAGCCAGCCCGCGAGGTCATCCGCCGCGTCTTTCTCGAGCGCATCGTCGACGGCAAGGGCCTCTCGTCCGTCGTCGAAGCGGCCGGCCGTGATCCGCTCCCGACGCCGCTGGCCGTGTTCGAGCTCGTCCGGACGATCGCCGACCGCGTCCCGGGCTGGGAGGACTTCGCCCTCATCGACATGGGCGGGGCCACGACAGACTTCTACTCCCACACGCGATCCTTCCACGGCGGCGACGCGATCATCCTCCGCGGCCTCCTCGAGCCGACCCTGAAGCGCACGGTCGAAGGCGACCTGGGCTTGAGGGTCTCGGCCGAGGCCCTGTTCCGCTCCGAGGCCGCCTTCCTCGAAGGCCGCCTGCGGGACGCCGGGTCCGACCTCGCCCCTCTCCGGAGCTACGTCGAGGACGTCAGCCGCCGCACGGAGCACCTGCCCGCCGACGACGAGGGCCGTCGCTTCGACCGTCTCCTCGCCGCCGCCTGCGTCCGGGCCGCCGCGCTCCGGCACGCCGGCATCACCCAGCGCGTCTTCACGCCGCAGGGGGGCTTCCAGGTCCAGCGGGGGAAAGACCTGCGCCAGGTCCGCCGCCTCATCGGTTCCGGCGGCTACCTGGCCGGCGTGACCGGCCCGGATATCCTCCTCGAGGTCTGCGCCCCCGGCGCCGACGACCCCGACACCCGTCATCTTGTACCGGACGCACCGGCCTGCTACGCCGATGCCGATTATCTCATCCCTCTCCTGGGGAACCTGGCAGCGGACTATCCCGCCGCGGCCGCCCGCGCCGCCGTCGCCGGACTGAAGCCGCTCACGTCGCGCACGAGCTGAAGAGGACCATCATGAATTCGAAACGCATGCCCTGGAAGGACTTCCTGGCCCAGCGCCAGGCCGTCCTCGACACCTGGCCGACCGGCAAGGACGTCGCCGACATCGACGACGGACTGCGCTACCAGCGCGCGATCCCCGAGGACAAGAACTTCGCCAAGGCCATGGCCAAGGCCAAGGCCGCCGGCCGGACCCTCCTCCAGCCCCGGGCCGGCGTCGCCCTCATCGACGACCACATCCGGCTCCTCCGCTTCCTCGAGACGGAGGGCACCGCCGATCTCCTGCCGACGACGATCGACGCCTATACGCGCCAGAACCGTTACGAGGAGGCCGCGCGCGGCATCGAGAAATCCCGCGCCGCCGGCACCTCCCTCCTCAACGGCTTCCCGGCCGTCAACCACGGCCGCGACGGCTGCCGCAAGGTCACCGAGGCCGTCACCAAGCCGGTCCAGGTCCGGCACGGCACGCCCGACGCGCGCCTCCTCGCCGAGATCTCCCTCGCCGGCGGCTTCACCTCGTACGAGGGCGGCGGCATTTCCTACAACATCCCCTACGCCAAGAAGGTCGAGGTCGGCAAGTGCCTGCGCGACTGGCAATACGTCGACCGCCTGACGGGCTATTACGAAGAGAACGGCGTCACCATCAACCGCGAGCCCTTCGGGCCGCTCACCGGCACGCTCGTCCCGCCCTTCATCTCCCACACCATCGCCATCCTCGAGGGCCTGCTGGCGCTCGAGCAGGGCGTCAAATCGCTGACCCTCGGCTACGGCCAGGGCGGCAACGTCCTCCAGGACCTGGCCGCGCTCGCCTCGCTGCGCGAGCTCGCCGACGAGTACTTCCGCAAGGCCGGCTTCGACGGCTACGACCTGACCCTGGTCTTCCACCAGTGGATGGGCGGCTTCCCGGAGGACGAGGCCAAGGCCTTCTCCGTCATCAGCCTGGGCGCGTTCCTCGCCTCCGCGGGCCGGGTCGAGAAGACCATCGTCAAATCGCCGCACGAGGCCATGGGCATCCCGACCAAGGAAGCCAACGCCTCCGGCCTCAAGGCCACGCGCCAGGTCCTGAGCATGATGGCCGACCAGCAGATCTGCACCGACAACGCCGTCGTCCGGCGGGAGACGGACCTCATCCGCCGCGAGGTCGGCGCGCTCATGTCGGCCGTCCTCGACGCCTCCGGCGGCGATCTCGTCCAGGGCATCGTCCGCGCCTTCGCGGGCGGCCTCATCGACGTGCCGTTCGCCCCATCGATCTACAACAGGGGCAAGGTCCTGCCCGTCCGCGACAACGAAGGATATATCCGTCTCTTTGCCAAGGGGAGCCTGCCCCTCGGCGAGGACGTCATGTCGTTCCACAAGGAGCGCCTCCAGGAACGGTCCAAGGCGGAGGGGCGCCCCGTCACCTTCCAGATGGTGACCGACGATATCTACGCCATCAGCAAAGGCAAGCTCATCGGGAGGCCGAAATGAAGATCGTCAAGGCCCTGTTCGTGCCCGGCTCGTCGGCGTTCTACTTCGATGACCAGAAAGCCATCAAGTCCGGCGCGCCCCACGACGGCGCCGTCTACGGCGGCAAGCCCGAGACCCCGGGTTTCAAGGCCGTCCGGGTCGCCGGCGAGGCCCTGTCCATCCTGCTGCTCCTCGAGAACGGCAGCTGGGCCCTCGGCGACTGCGCCGCGGTCCAGTACTCCGGCGCGGGCGGGCGCGATCCGCTCTTCCTCGCCGCCGACTACCTGCCGCTCCTCGAGCGGCGCATCCGCCCGCTCCTCGAAGGCGCCGAGGTCGGCCCCTTCCGGGAAACGGCCGCCCGCTTCGAGGCCCTCGAGTTCGACGGCCGGCGTCTCCATACGGCCATCCGCTACGGCCTGTCCCAGGCCCTGCTCCACGCCCGGGCCCTGGCCAGCCGGAGGATCATGGCCGAGGTCGTCTGCGAGGAATACGGCCTGCCCGTCGTCGCCGAGCGCGTGCCCATCTTCGGCCAGAGCGGCGACGACCGCTACATCAACGCCGACAAGATGATCATGAAGCGGGTCGACGTGCTGCCCCACGCCCTCATCAACAACGTCAAGACCAAGCTCGGCCAGGAAGGCGAGCTCCTGAAAGAGTACGTCGGCTGGCTCGTCAACCGCATCCGCACGGTGCGGACCGACGAATCCTACGTGCCGACGCTCCACATCGACGTCTACGGCACGGTCGGCATCATCTGCGCCCTCAAGCCCGGCCGGGTCGCGGACTACCTGGCCTCGCTCGAGCCCGTGGCCGCCGAGTTCCCCCTCTACATCGAAGGCCCCGTCGACGCCGGCGGGAAGCCCCGCCAGATCGAGCTCCTGGCCGCCATCCGCCGCGAGCTCAAGGCCAAGGGCTCCAAGGTCAAGATCGTGGCCGACGAGTGGTGCAACACCTACGAGGACGTCGTCGATTTCACCGACGCCCAGTCCTGCGACCAGGTCCAGATCAAGACCCCCGACCTCGGCGGCATCCAGAACACCATCGAGGCCGTCCTCTATTGCCGCAACCACGGCATGGAGGCCTACCAGGGCGGCACCTGCAACGAGACCGAGATCTCGGCCCGCGCCTGCGTCCACGCCGCCGTGGCCGCCCGGGCCGAGCGCCTGCTGGCCAAGCCGGGCATGGGCTTCGACGAAGGCTTCATGATCGTCCGCAACGAGATGGAGCGCGTCCTGGCCGTGCTCCGCGCCAAGAACGGAAAGGAGGCCTGACCATGGCACCCCGCATGAAAGAATTCCGCGTCCTCTCGACGACGGCCATCCTGGGCTACGGGTTCCCCGAAGCGTCGTTCCGGCGGGGCCTCGCGAAGAAGCCCCACCTCATCGGCGCCGACGCCGGTTCGACCGACCCCGGCCCCTACTATCTCGGGGCGGGCAAGTCCTTCACCAACCGGGCCGCGGTCAAGCGCGACCTGCGCTTCATGCTGACGGCCGGCGTCCGCCGCGGCATCCCCGTCGTCGTCGGCACGGCCGGCGGCAGCGGCGCCCGGCCCCACGTCGACTGGTGCGAGGACATCATCCGCGAGATCGCCCGCGAAGAGAAGCTGACGTTCAAGATGGGCGTCATCTACGCCGACGTCCCCAAGGCCCGCGTCCGCCGGCACCTGAAGAAGGGCGAGATCGTGCCCCTGACCTGCGTCCCGCCGCTCACCGGGGAGATCCTCGAAGCGTCGGTCAACATCGTCTGCCAGGTGGGCGTCGAGCCCGTCCAGAAGGCCCTCGCCGACGGCTGCCAGGTCGTCCTGGGAGGCCGGATGTACGACCCGGCCGTCTTCGCCTCGCTTCCGATCAGCCTGGGCTTCGATCCCGGCCTGGCCCTCCATATGGGCAAGATCCTCGAGTGCGCGGCCATCGCCGCGACCCCCGGCTCCGGGGCCGACTGCGCTTTCGGCACGCTCAAGAAGGACTCGTTCATCCTCGAATCGCTCAACCCGGCCCGCCGCTTCACCAAAGAATCGACGGCCGCCCACACCCTCTACGAAAAGAGCGATCCCTACCATCTGCCCGGCCCGGGCGGCGAGCTCGATCTGACCGGCTGCTCCTTCACGGAGCTTCCCGGCGGCCGGGTCGAGGTCCGCGGCAGCAAACACGTCGAGACCGAACGCTACTGGGTCAAGCTCGAGGGCGTCCGCCGCGTCGGGTTCCGCACGATCGCCGTCGCCGGGACGCGCGACCCCATCATGATCCGCGAGATCGACGGCATCCTGGCCGGGGTCCGGTCCCAGGTCAAGGAGATCCTCAAGGCCGAGTCGGTCTCGGGCCGCATCTTCTTCCACGTCTACGGCAAGGACGGCGTCATGGGGGCCCTTGAGCCCGAGAAGTGCGTCCGCGGCCACGAGCTCGGCATCGTCATCGAGGCCGTCGGCCCGACCCAGGACGACGCCGACGCGGTCTGCAGCCTGACCCGCTCGACGCTCCTCCACTACGGCTACCCCGGACGCATCTCCACGGCGGGCAACCTGGCCTTGCCTTTCTCCCCCTCCGATGCCAGAATGGGGGAGGTCTTCGAGTTCTCGCTCTACCACCTGATGCCCGTCGTCCGGCCGGAGGATTTCCCGACCCGGATCGTCACGGTCCGCGGCGGAAAGGAGACGAAATGAAGCGCGCCATCACCACCGCCGCCAAGGTCATCCGGTCCAAGAACTCCGGGCCCTACGAGCTGACGCTGGACATCCTGTTCAAGGACCGGGCCCACTTCGAGCTCTTCCGCCGCCGCAACATCGTCACCAAGCGGAAGATCGCCTCTCTCTACAAACGGCCGGTCGCGGACATCCTCAAGCTCGTCTACTTCGAGCCGTCCAACGCCCTCAAGATCACCATGCGCCGGCCCATCCCCTCGGGAGACGCCGGAGAGACCGACATCTACGGCGCGCAGCAGCACGCCCCTCTCCTGAGCCTCACGTACTGAGGGACAGGGCCATGATCAAGCTCAGCCAAGGCGCCGTCCACCGCGAGACGCTTCTCTACGCCGTTTACTACGCTCCGCGCGGCAGCTACCGGCTCTACCTGGTCGCCGCCGAGCTGGCCCAGAAGTACCTCACGCCGACCGATCTCATCATCGGCATCCTGGGCGCCGAGGGCTCGGGCAAATCGACGCTCATCAAGGGGCTCTTCCCCGGCCTCGAGCTGACCAACGACGACGAGGGCATCAACGTCCGGCCGACGCCCCTCTACGACTTCGACCCCGCCGACGCCTTCTCCGGACACACCTTCCACATCGACGCCCGCTACGAGCTGGCCTTCCATCAGAAGTACGAGCTGGCCGAGGCCATCCTCAATGCCGTCTCGCACAACCGCCGGGTCATCGTCGAGCACTTCGACCTCATCCACGAGGCCCTCGGCACGAACGCCCAGGTCCTCATCGGCATCGGCGAGGAGATCATCGTCGCCCGGCCGACCGTCTTCGGCCCGTTCCCCAAGGCCATCAAGACGATCGTCGACAAGACGATCAAGTACCGGCTGATGGCCCACTCGGCCGAGGACATCACCGGCCTGATCCTCGAAGAGGAATACCGGATCCCGCGGCCGCCGCTCCACTCCGACGTCCGCCAGGGCTTCGTCCTCAACTTCAAGGAGCGCCCCGACATCGACCTCCACGAGCTCGAAAGGAAGGTCCTGGCCGTCATCGCCAAGGACGTCCCGCTCGCGCCCTGCGGCGACAACCTCCTGAACATCGGCGGGCGGACGCGACCCTGCACGGGGACGCGGACCCACGTCTCCTCGAGCGGCAAGATCGAGAACTTCCGTCTCGTCAAAGAGTACCGGTACGATCACATGAGCAAAGAGTATTACGTCATCGGCCTCGTCGGGAAGAGGGGAGAGGAGGCCTTCGAGGACCTCATCGACGTCGAAGGGATCTACGAATGAGCCTCATCGATCCGGGTCCGGACAAGGCCCGCTACAGGCGCATCGACGTCCGGGGCGTCGGAAAGACCACCGTGTGCGGCGGCCGGCCGGCCCTGCGCGTCGGCGACGGCGCCTTGAAAGCCCTCGCGGGGGAGGCCTTCACCGACCTCGCCTTCTACCTGCGTCCGGATTTCCTCGCGGCCATGCGCAGGATCCTCGACGACCCCGGGGCGTCGGCCAACGACCGGTTCGTGGCCGGCGCCGTCCTGCGCAATGCCGTCATCGCGGCCGAGGGCGTGCTGCCGCTCTGCCAGGACACGGGCTCCATCCAGGTCTTCGCCTTCCGGGGCCATCGCGTCGTCACCGACGGCCGGGACGAAGAGGTCATGGCCGCGGCCGCCTCCGAGGTCTACAAAAAGCGCAACCTGCGCTATTCGATCATGGCCCCGCTCACGGTCATGGACGAGGTCAACACGGGGAACAACCTGCCCGCCCAGATCGACCTCCAAGCGGCCGCAGGCGCCGAGTACCGCTTCTTCTTCATGGCCAAGGGCGGCGGCTCGTCCAACAAGATCGCCCTGTTCCAGGAATCGAAGGCCCGGCTCGAGGACGGCGTCCTCGAGGCCTTCCTCGCGGACAAGATCCGGGCGCTCGGCGTCGCCGCCTGCCCGCCCTATCGCATCGCCGTCGTCGTCGGCGGGCTGTCGCCGGAGATGACGCTCAAGACGGTCAAGCTGGCCTCGGCCGGCTTCCTCGACGGGCTGCCGAAGCGCGGCTCGAAGCGCGGCGCGGCCTTCCGCGACCTGGGTTGGGAAGAGCGGACGATGCGCCTGGCCCGGGAGACGGGACTCGGGGCCCAATTCGGCGGCGTGTGGCTGGCCCACGAAACCCGCTTCGTCCGCCTGCCGCGCCACGCCGGCTCGTGCCCCATCGGGATCGGCGTCTCCTGCAACGCCGACCGGGGCCTGAGGGGCAAGATCACGGCCGGCGGCGTCTTCCTCGAAGAGGTCGAGCGCCGGCCGTCCCGCTTCCTCGAGGGGGCGCAAGCGGCGGGGCCCGCCGGGTCCGTCGCCGTCGATCTCGAGAAGCCCATGGAAGAGATCCTGGCCAAGCTGCGGACGCTTCCTGTCGGCGCCCTGGTCAGGCTGTCCGGTCCGCTCGTCGTGGCCCGGGACATCGCCCACGCCCGGCTGGCCAAGATCCTGCGGGAGACCGGGGACGTGCCCGAATACCTCAAGCGCCATCCCGTTTATTACGCGGGACCGGCCAAGACGCCGCGCGGCCTGGCCTCGGGCAGCTTCGGCCCGACGACGGCCCAGCGCATGGACGGCTACATGGCCGATCTCATGAGAGCGGGAGCTTCTCTCGTCACCCTCGGCAAAGGCAATCGGACGGCGCCGGCGACCGAGGCGCTCAAGGCCCGGGGCGGGATCTTTCTGGGGACGATCGGGGGGGCGGCGGCGCTCATCGCCAGGGAGCATATCGTCTCGAGCGAGACGATCGATTTCGCCGACCTGGGGATGGAGGCGGTCCGCCGGATCGTGGTCAAGGATCTGCCCGCCTTCGTGATCTACGACGGGAAGGGCGGCGATCTCTACGCTACTTCTGCGCGGCGTCCTTCTTGATGACTTCCTGCACCTGCGGGAATATCTTCGGCGTGCCGTCATAGGTCTCGACGGCGATCACTCCCTCCTGCGGATCCAGCCTGATCTGGGCGTCTTCGTAGAATCGCCCCTCGCCCTTGCCTTTGGCGTTCAGCTTGAGCTCGATGCCCATGAAGAAGTTGCGGGCCATCGACCTCTGGTAGTTGGAGTCCCACTGCTGGCGGTTGAAGAAGAGCAGGACCTTCTTGCCCTTCTCGGTGGGCACCGTGATGGCGGCGTGGATGGTGAGGTTGAAGCCGCGGGCGTACATGAAGCGGACGACGCCCTTGTTGGCCTTGCTGAACGCGGCCAGGAAGGCGTCCGGTCCGCCGTTGTTCAGGACATTCTGGAGCTCCCGGACCTCCTCAGGCGTCGTCCAGCTCGTGACCTCGATCTGGATCTTGATCAGGGGCGGCTCGACCGGGGCCTTGCCCGTCAGCATCTGGGCCCGGAAGATATCCTGGGCGCCGAGAGGGGAGGCCCACGCGGCCAGGACCGAGGCGACGGCGATGACAGCCAGGGTTCTTTGCGACAGAGATCTCATGATGGCGATCCTCCAGTGCTACTCCGACTATCATGCCCAGAAAGGCGGGGCGATGTCAAACGGGCTACTTCTGGACCGCCGTGAGGACGATCTGCTCCTCGTCGATCGTCCGGACCGTGTCGTAGAACGACTTGATGGCCTTGTACTGCTCGAGGGGAAACAGGCTCTTCTTGATGCTGAGGTCGCGCTGGATGTGAAGGCGGTTGGGCGCCTCCAAGCCGCAGAGGATCGAATAATCGGAGAACCCGGTTTCGTTCTTGCGGGGCACCGGCCGGACCTCGGCGGTCAGCCCCTCGGGCAGGGTGATGATGATGTCGTCGAACTGGCGGAACGGGTAGGGGATGTAGACGGGGTACTTGCGCTCGTCGTGACGGAACGGATACTGGCCCGAGCCGGCCAGCGGGGAGACCGGCAGGAGCATCTTTTCCCCGGCGGCGGTCCCGATCCCCGGGATGGAGATCTCATAATGGGTGATCAGGGACGGGGTGTTGTTGTCGATGTTCTCGACCCCGGTCAGCTTGGCCGACGCGCCCAGGGGGAGGAGGTCGCCGAGCTCCTTCTCGAGGGCCTCCCGGCGCGCCGCATCGTCGTCGTGGATGTGATCGAGCCGCCGGACCAGGGCCTCTTGGCCCGTATAGGTCGTCGTGACGGTCCCCGCGAGGTTGCCCTGCAGGTCGAGCGTCAGGGCGATCTCTCGCTGCGTCAGGGCCATGTCGGGCGGGAAGACCGGGATGGAGAAGAAGACCGGCCCGGTTTCCTCGACGCGGAGGGCGGCCGAATTGGTCCGGCTCCAGTGGACGAGCCCGAACGGGCAGAACGGCGTCGCCGGGTCGAAGGCCAGGACCTTGTCGCCGACGTTGACCGTGGCCACCTCCGTATCGAGCTGGGTGTAGAAGGAGAGGTAGTTCTTGCGGAAGATCTTGTTGTCGCGGGCCGCGACCCGGACAACGTCGGCCGTGAGGCCGGCGGCCCGGGCCAAAGCGACGAACGTCCGGGTGAGGTCGCTCCGGACGCCGAAGCCCCGCTCGAGGACCTCGGTGACCTTGCGGTTGTCTTTGACCTTTTGTTCCTTCCTCTGACGGCGAGTCAATCCCTTCTCATAGCTGAGGTTGCGGAGCCCCTGAACCCGGGCGTAGATCCGCTTGAGCTGCTCCGTCGGGTCGGTCGCGTCGCCGATGATCTCCTGGGCGGTGGCCGTGAGCTTGGCGGGCTTGCCGAGAAAGGCGTCGACGCCCTTCTGCCACTCCTCGCTCTCCAGCTTCCAGAATTCTTCGTTGTCCTCGACCTCGCCGCTGATGTAGAAGAGGTCGACCGATGTCCGCAGCGTCTCCTCCGGGACGGAGTACTCTTCCTCTTCGTAGGCCGGGATATCGACGAGTTCCAGCTCGATAGTGTCCTTCTCGAACTTGGGCGTGCTCGACATCTTGCCGATGGAGACCCAGGCCATCCGGCACCCGAACCGGCCGAACAGGTAGTCGAGCAGGAGCTCGTTGGACGTCGTCGCGAACTTGGCCTTCTTGGTGAACAGGTCGTCCTGGACATCCCAGCTCTCGAAGGGCATGGCCCGCAGCCTGTTCTCCTCGGGATAGCCGCCCTCCTCCGGCCGTCCGCCGAAGCCGCCGAGGCCGCTGACGATGTCGTCGAGGCCTTCGGTCGATCCGGTGCTCTTGCGATCGATCTCGACCTTATAGCGGTAGTCGATGATCGAGCCGACGGCGACGTCGGGCAGGGCGAAGGTCTTGGCGGCCACCCGCATCTTGCGATAACGGAAGGCCGTCTTGTCGAAGATCTGGCCGCCGAACTCGCGCGCCGGGCCTTCGGGCGGCACCACCCGGGCCTGGATGCCCGTGATCTTGGTGGAGCCGGTGACGAAGGGGATCTCGATGTTCGAGTATTCCCGGCCGGCCTCGGTGAGGACCTTCAGGCGCCTGAAGACAGACGTCGCGAAGGTCTCGCCGTCGGTGATCTCCTCCCGGTAGAGGATGACCGCCGCCGCCCCGGGCTGCTGGGGGTAATCCTTCATGGCCAACTCCTCCGGGCTGACCGGAGGCCAGGACTTCTGGGCGTAGGCGGGCCGCCCGCAGAGGACAACGAGGACGGTCGCGAGACAAAGGGCCGCGGCCGATGCCGGCAGGGAGTGTGTCTTGGACATCAGGGCCTCCTGGTCTCGGTGGTTTTCAAGAGCAGGCTCTGCTGCTCCTCGGCGCCCACGGCGAGGAAGAACTTGAGGGCCTCTTCATGGCGCGACGCCGGCAGGAGCGGCTCGATCAGCCGGTACTCGCGCCGGTAGACGAGCGCCGGCCCGGCCACCTCCGTCCGGCTCGAATAGGAGGCGAATCCGGCATCGAGGGCGACCGGCTTCGGCAGGCTGTCGGCGGCCCAGCCCGCCGGCAGCTCGATCGTGAACTCGTCCTGGGAGAAGGCAGTCGTTTCCAGGTCGATGGGGTAGCGCCGCGGCGTTTTGTCCCTCGACGCGAGGTCGACGGCCTTGTTGCCGACGACCCGGGGGCGGACGACGAGATAGCCGCCGGCGCGCTTGGCGTAAGCGGAGGCGATGAAGCTGTAGCTGACGATGAGGTCGCCGCGGGCGTCTTCGAGGTTCTTGAATTCATAGGTTCGGAGGGAGAAGGACGCGAAGGAGCGGGACAGGAACGTCTCGAGATACTTGCGCCGCTCCGCTTCCGTCGACGACTGCATCTGATAGCGGAGGGAGTCCGCTTCGGCGCCGCGCCGTGTCTCCGTGATCTCGCCGTCCAGGGCGCCGTCGCTCGTCAGGACGAGCCGGCCCCGGCGGTCGAGGACGTTCCCCCCGGGACCGGGGCGGGGGAGAACCAGGAGCTCGCCGCTTCCGCCGGCCACGAGCAGGCCCGTATTGTCCTGGAGGTAGTAGGGCAGGCGCCCGAGCGGCGTCGTCGGCATGGTCGGGTCGAAGACGAGCAGCCGGCCCAGGCCCGGATGGCGGACCAGGCTGTCGAGCCCGGCGTCCGGAACGTCGTCAGGCAGCCGGATGGCCAGGATGACGTGGTTGAAGCTGCCGAGCGAGACCGGCGACTGGAGGTTCACGCCGCCCCGGTCGGTATGGATGACGATGAAATGGGAATCGATGCCGACCGCCTCGAGGAGGGCCGCGAGGAGCGTGGTCTTGTCCTTGCAGTCGCCATAGCGGTTGGCGAGAACGCTCGGCGCCGGGTGGGGCTGGAACCCGCCGATGCCGATCTGGATGGAGACGTAGCGGATCTCCTTCTGGGCGAATTCGGCCAGGGCCCCGATCCTCGAGAAGGTGTCGGGCGAGGCCGCGGTGAGCTCGCGGGCCTTTTTCGATACGACCTCGTCGGGGACGCGCTGCGGCCCGCTCAGCCCGGCGTACCAGGCCCCCATGTCGGCCCAGCCGGCGAAAAAACGGACCTGGGAGCCGGCGTTGATGGGCTTGACCCTCACCCGCAGCTGAGCGGCCAGGACGCGCTCATTGGGCATATGCGGCTCATTGGCGATGGCCGGGACGTCGAGGATATCCAGGGACAAGGTCCCCGTCCCGTCGGCGCCGCGCGTCGGCTCGACGGGGGCCCAATTGACCCAGCTGAGCTCCGGCTCCCAGCGCGGAGGCAAAACGAGCGAATAATGCGCCCTGACGACGGGGAACTGCCCTTGGAGCGCGAAGCTGTCCTCGAGCGACTCGGGGGTCAGCTCCTCCACCGACTCGAAGCCGACCACGCTGCCGACGTCGACTTCCGGGATGGCGAGCAGCATGATCTTGGCGTCCATATAGAGGGTGTCGGGGACGATGGAGGACGAGATGACCTGTTTCATGGTCACCTCGCGCGGCGGTCCGGCCGGGTTGATCACCCATCCGGTCATGGACTTGACCTTGGAATTGTACATGCCCACCAGCGTCATCCGACTGGCGTCCCCCACGCCGCCGGGACGGAGGACCCTCGTGGCCCTCCTACAGGTCCGGGTCATGACTCCCTTGGTACTGACGACGGTCGACTGCTCGTCAAGAAGGACGACGGCCTCGGTCTCGGGCGGGAGCGAGGGCACGGGGCGGGCGGCCTCGTTGGCGAGCCATGTTGGAGGCTTGGCCGCGGCCCCCTCCACGCGAATAAAAGCCGTAACGGCGATGACGATCGAAAACGCGATGCGCTTAATCATTCTCGACACTTCCCATCAATAGAAAAGTCCCCTACATACATATATTCGTCGTTCTTCCCCGGAATTGTTTCAGATTATTCTCGCCGGCGTCCTTTCTGTCAAGCCTTATCGGACCCTCTCGGGAAGTGCTATAGTGGTCCGGGGAGGAAAACCATGAAACTTACGAAAATGACGCGTATCCTCATCAACGTCGCGCTCGTCCTGCTGATCGTCATCCTGGTCAAGGCGATCATTACGGTCCCGGCGAGCGCCGGGGCGGCCCAGGGCCGGGACTACAAGGTCGTGCCCTACCCGTCGACCGGCCAGAACGTCGAGCAGATGCTCAACGAGTACGCCCGCGACGGCTGGCGGTTCGTCTTCGCCTTCGAGTTCGGCCGGGCCCCCTACAGCCTGATATTCGAGCGCTGAATTCGCTCATGAAAGCCATCGTCTATAGAAAGTTCGGGTCACCCGATGTTCTTCACCTCGAGGAGGTGGAAAAACCCGTCCCCAAGGACGACGAAGTATCGGTTAGAGTCCATGCGGCATCCCTCAATGCCTATGACTGGCGTCACCTGAGGGCCGACCCTTTCTTCATCAGATTCATGGGCGCCGGCCTTCTCAGGCCAAAACACAACATCCTGGGAGCCGATATCGCCGGCCGGGTTGAAGCGGTGGGCCGCAACGTCACCCAGTTCCGGCCCGGTGAGGACGTTTTTGGAGAGGGCAGCTACGGGGGATTTGCCGAGTTCGTCTGCGTCGATGAAAAACGCGTTGTGCCGAAACCCGCCGATCTCACATTTGAAGAAGCGGCGGCCGTGCCGATGGCAGGACTCACGGCTTTGCAGGGCCTTCGCGATAAGGGAAAGATCCAGGCGGCGCAAAAGGTCCTGATCAACGGGGCCTCCGGCGGGGTGGGAACGTTCGCGGTCCAGATCGCCAAATCATTCGGAACCGAGGTCACGGGGGTTTGCAGCACGGCAAAGATGGATCTGGTCCGCTCGATCGGCGCGGACCATGTCATCGATTATACGCAGGAAGATGTCACCAAGAATGGGCAGCTATATGATTTGATCTTCGATATCGCGGCGTTCCGTTCGATCTCGAAATATAGGCGCATTTTGGCCCCCGGCGGAAGATATGTGCTGGCAGGGGGTTCTATGGGCCGGTTTTTCCAGCTCATGCTCATGTCCATGACCGGCGTCAAGAACATGGGACTCATGGTCGCCAACGTGAACCAAAAAGATCTGCAGTTCCTCATAGACCTCATGAAGGCGGGCAAGGTTAAGTCGATTATCGATAAACGCTACCCGTTAAGCGAGACTGCCGAGGCCCTTCGATATCTTGAAAACGGACATGCCCGCGGCAAAGTCGTAATATCGGTTTAGCCTATCGGGAATAATTAGAGCTGCACTCGGCGCCGTCGCCCAAGACCTCCTCCGCTGGACAGATATTCGGGGTTCGTTCCAAAATTGACAAAACTTTGACAACTCTCCTTTTGGCGGTGATACATTCATAAGCGAAAGCGAGGCCCCCCGTGTGGAGAGGGAACGCAGCACGGTTTTTCGTCTTGGCTCTTGCGAGCGTATTGCTTTCTCCCGGCTGCGCGACATTGGCCGGGAAAAGCGCGCAGAAGATCCCCGTGACTTCTTCTCCGGTGGGAGCCGCGGTCATCATCAACGGAATCGGGAAAGGCGTGACCCCGCTCATGATAAAGCTAGACAGGATGTTGAAGAGCCCGGTCATTCGGATAGAATCCCCTGGCTACAATCCTGTCGAAATCCGGGTGCGACGAAAGATATCGGGGGAGACGATTCCCGGTAGCCTCCTCCTCGGGTTGGCGCCAGGAATTGTGCCGGCCCTGCTCTTGTTGGATTCGGACCATGCCAGGATTGACTCCTCCGATGAGCCTGCTATTCTTTCGGCCTATCTTAAGAGCGCTGCGGTTCTCGGGGTACTCTTTGTTTCGATAGATCTCGGCGGCGGCAAAGGATACACATTGACGCCGGAGAACCTCATGGTGACGCTG
>Ga0105107_10000555_pt1 | contig 23942 bp, 16 predicted proteins | sample PPLLaktember2015_6_FD_79335 | JGI IMG/M metagenome (GOLD analysis project Ga0105107, IMG submission 79335) | Freshwater sediment microbial communities from Prairie Pothole Lake near Jamestown, North Dakota, USA - PPLs Lake P8 Core (1) Depth... | ecosystem: Environmental > Aquatic > Freshwater >... | reverse complement strand
TAGAACTGCTCTTCCGTCAGGGCGAGAACCCCGGCGGAACCCTCGAGCACGACGTCGCGAAGCGCGGTGGCCTGCGAGAGATGGTGGTCGGCGAAGAAGCGCGCGGTCGCGACCTTGGCGTTCAGGAACGCGGCATCGCCCTCGCCCTTCGCCAGCCGTGCCTGCGCCGCCAGCGCCGCGCGCGCCATCTGCCAGCCGCCGAACACGACCCCGCACAGCTTGAGGAACGGCACAGCGCCGGCGTGCACGGCCTTCGGGTCGGTGCCGGAGGTGGCGACGATCCAGTCGACGCATTCGGCGGCCGCCTTGCGCCCCGCCGCGAGCCGCGTGCCGATCACGCCGAGCTCCGCTGATCCCGACGCACGCAGCGCCGCCACCGTGGCGTCGATCTGCGCGAGCACTGCTTTGGCCGTCGTCCCGCCCTCGCGCGCCACCTTACGGCCGATCAGGTCGTTGGCCTGGATGCCGGTGGTGCCTTCGTAGATCGTGGTGATGCGCGCGTCGCGCAGATACTGGGCGGCGCCCGTCTCCTCGATGAAGCCCATGCCGCCGTGCACCTGGATGCCGGTCGAAGCAACCTCGATCGCGGTCTCCGTGGACCAGCCCTTCACGACGGGGATCATGAGGTCGACGAACGCCTGGTTGCGCGCACGCTCGTCCTTGTCCGGATGATGGTGCGCCTTGTCGATCCCGGCGGCGGTCACGTAGGCAAGCACCCGCGTGGCCTCGGCCTGCGACTTCATGCTCATCAGCATGCGCCGCACGTCCGGGTGGCGGATGATCGGGGCGGGCTTCGAGCCGCTGCCGCCCAACTCGCGGCTCTGCACCCGCTCCTTCGCGTACGCAAGGGCCTTCTGGTAGGCGCGCTCGCAGACCGCAACCCCCTCCATTCCGACCGCGAAGCGCGCCGCGTTCATCATGATAAACATGTACTCGAGGCCGCGGTTCTCCTCGCCCACGACGGTGCCGATCGCGCCGTCCTTGTCCCCGTAGGCCATGACAGCCGTCGGGCTCGCGTGGATCCCGAGCTTGTGCTCGATCGACACGCAACGCAGGTCGTTGCGCTCGCCGGGCGTGCCGTCGGCGTTCGGGAGGAACTTCGGGACGACGAAGAGCGAGATGCCCTTTACGCCCTCGGGTGCGTCGGGGGTGCGCGCGAGCACGAGGTGGATGATGTTCTCGGCGAGATCGTGCTCCCCGTAGGTGATGAAGATCTTCTGGCCGAAGATCCGGTAGCGGCCGCCCTCGCGCACCGCCTTAGTCTTCACCTGCGCGAGATCCGAGCCCGCCTGCGGCTCGGTCAAGTTCATCGTGCCGGCCCAGGTGCCCTCGACCATCTTCGGCAGGTACGCCCGCTTCTGCTCGTCCGAGCCGCGCAGCAGGAGCGCCTCGATCGCGCCGCCGGTGAGCAACGGGCACAGCGAGAACGACAGGTTCGCCGACTTCCACATCTCCATCACCGGCGCGGCAACGAGCTTCGGGAGGCCCTGCCCGCCGAACTCCGGCGGGAACTGCAGCGCGTTCCAGCCGCCCTCGACGAACTGCTTGTAGGCTTCGCGGAAGCCCTTCGGCGTCGTGACCTCGCCGTCCTTCCAGGTCGATCCTTCCTGGTCGCCGGACCAGTTGATCGGCGCCAGCACTTCGCTGGAGAACCGCCCGCTCTCGGTGAGGATCTGCTCGACCAGGTCCGGCGTGGCGTCGCCGAAGCCCGGCAGCGCGGCGATCTCGTCGAGCCCGGCCAACTCGTGCAGCACGAACTGCATGTCGCGCAGCGGGGCGACGTAGTCGCTCATCGTCCGCTCCGATTCAGGGCTCGCCCGCGATCGCTCACCCGAGCTCCTTCGCGAGCTCCGGCATGATCTTGAAGAGATCCCCGACGATGCCGTAGTCGGCCACCTGGAAGATCGGCGCCTCCTCGTCCTTGTTGATCGCCACGATGACGCGGCTGTCCTTCATGCCGGCCAGGTGCTGGATCGCGCCGGAGATGCCGACCGCGATGTAGAGGTCCGGTGCGACGATCTTGCCCGTCTGGCCGACCTGCCAGTCGTTCGGCACGAAGCCCGCATCCACGGCCGCCCGGCTCGCGCCCATCGCCGCGTTCAGCTTGTCGGCGATCGGCTCGAGCAGCTTGAAGTTCTCGCCGGAACCCATGCCGCGCCCGCCGGAAATGATCACGCGCGCAGCGGTCAGCTCGGGACGCTCGCTCTTTGTCAGTTCGCGTCCCAGCATCGTGGTCAGCCCCGCGTCGGGCCCTGCGGCGATCTTCTCGACCGGCGCGCTCCCGCCGGTCGCGTCGACGGCGTCGAAACCGGTCGAGCGCACGGTGATCACCTTGATCGCGTCCTTGGACTGCATGGTGGCCATCGCGTTGCCGGCGTAGATCGGCCGCACGAACGTGTCGAGCGCCTTGACCGCTACGATGTCCGAGATCTGCGCCACGTCGAGGAGCGCCGCCACGCGGGGCCCGAGATTCTTCCCGAACGTCGTCGCCGGGAGGAGCACGTGTCCGTAATCCTTCGCCAATTGGACGACGAGCATCGCGAGGCTCTCGGCGAGTTCGTCCTTGTAGTGAGGTGCGTCGGCGAGCAGCACCTTGGCAACGCCCGCCGCCTGCGCGGCCACTTGGGCGACCGCCTCGCAGCCGGCGCCCGCGACGAGGACGTGCACGTCCCCGCCGACGGCCTTCGCAGCACCGAGCGTGTGGTGGGTCGAGGCCTTCAGGTGGGCGTTGTCGTGCTCGGCGATGACGAGAATAGGCATTGATTAACCTTGCTGAGTTGGGGGATATACAAGGGGGCTGGCCCTCGTGTTCGATCGATCAGATCACCTTCGCTTCGTTCTTGAGCTTTTCGACCAGCGCCTTCGCATCGGGCACTTTCATGCCGCCCTTGCGTTTGGCCGGCTCCTCGACCTTCAGCGTGGCGAGGCGCGGGGCGACGTCCACCCCGAGCGCGTCGGGCTTCAGCGTTTCGAGCGGCTTCTTCTTCGCCTTCATGATGTTCGGGAGCGTCACGTAGCGCGGCTCGTTGAGCCGCAGATCGACGGTGATGACGGCCGGAAGCTTCATCGCCACGGTCTCGAGGCCCCCGTCGACCTCGCGCACGACTTCGGCCCGGCCTTCCGCGATCTTCACCTTGGACGCGAACGTCGCCTGCGGCCAGCCGAGCAGCGCCGCGAGCATCTGGCCCGTCTGGTTCGCATCGTCGTCGATCGCCTGCTTGCCCAGGAGCGCGAGCTGCGGGCCCTCCTTCGCCACGATGGCCTTCAGGAGCTTAGCCACCGCGAGCGGCTGCAGATCGACATCGGTCTCGACCAGGATGGCGCGGTCGGCGCCGATCGCCAGCGCCGTGCGCAACGTCTCCTGGCAGGCGGCGACACCGCACGACACGACGAGCACCTCGGTGGCCACGCCGGCCTCCCTGAGCCGCACCGCTTCCTCGACGGCGATCTTATCGAATGGGTTCATGGACATCTTGACGTTGGCCGTCTCGACACCGGTGCCGTCCGCCTTGACGCGGACCTTTACGTTGTAGTCGACCACGCGCTTGATCGGAACGAGGACTTTCATCGGATGCTCTCGGGAAGGAATGGCGGATTTTATCGGAAAGCCTGCAGCCATCGGCGCCGTTGCGGCGGTGGTCAGCGCTCCTGCCAGCTCGGTGGGCGCTTATCGATGAACGCATCCATCCCCTCGCGACCCTCCTCGTGGGCGAAGCTCGACGCGATGACGTGGCCGGCCAGCTCGTAGGCGCGCTCGACGCCCAATTCGAGCTGATCGTAGAACGCGCGCTTACCGTTCGCGATCGTGCAGCGCGGCTTGGATCGGATCTGGGTGGCAAGGGCGAGCACCGCGTTATCCAGCTCGCCGGCCGGCACGACGCGGTTGACAAGTCCCCACTCGAGTGCGCGACGCGCGTCCACCGCTTCCCCCGTCAGGAGCATCTCCATCGCGTGCTTGCGCGCGAGATTGCGGCCGATGGCAACGCCCGGGGTCGAGCAGAAAAAGCCCCACGTGACGCCCGGCGCGGCGAACTTCGCGCTGTCCGAGGCCACCGCAAGGTCGCATTGCGCGACGAGCTGGCATCCGGCAGCGGCGGCGGCCCCCTGCACCCGCGCGATCACCGGCTGCGGCAGGCGTGCAATCGACATCATCATCCGGCTGCACCGTTGGAACAGGCTCTCGATCTTGGGCTGCGTGCCGAGCGCGCGGATCTCCTTCAGGTCGTGCCCGGCTGAGAAGCCCTTTCCGACCGCGGCGAGGACGACGACGCGCACGCTTTCGTTCTGCTCGATCGAGTCGAACGCCGACTGCAGCGCGTCGATCAGCTCGGACGTGAGGAGGTTGTAGGACGCCGGGCGGTTCAGCGTCAGGGTCGTTATGCCGTCCCGGTCCTCGCAAAGCAGGACGGGCCCGGCCGGTTGCGGCTGCGCGCTCACTTCTCGCTCCTTACTCGATCGCCGAGGCGGACTTCGCCTGCTGGCGCAGCATGAACTTCTGGATCTTTCCGGTCGAAGTCTTCGGCAACGGGCCGAAGACGACGGTGCGCGGCACTTTGAACCGCGCGAGATGCGCGCGGCAGTGCTCGACGATCTCCGTCTCGGTCGCCGCACCGCCGGGCCTGAGCTCGACGAACGCGCACGGCGTCTCGCCCCATTTCGGGTCGGGCTTCGCCACCACCGCGGCGGCGAGCACCGCCGGGTGCCGGTAGATCACGTCTTCCACCTCGATCGAGGAGATGTTCTCGCCGCCCGAGATGATGATGTCCTTGGCGCGGTCCTTGATCTTTATATAACCGTCGGGCTGCAGCACCGCGAGGTCGCCGGAGTGGAACCAGCCGCCGGCAAACGCGGCCTCCGTCGCCTTGGGGTTCTTCAGGTAGCCCTTCATCGTCACGTTGCCCCGGAACATGATCTCCCCCATCGTCTCGCCGTCCGCGGGCACGGGCTGCATCGTCGCCGGATCCATGACCGTGCAGCCCTCCTCGAGCAGGTAGCGCACGCCCTGCCGGCCGTTGCGCTCCGCGCGCTCGCCCACGTCGAGCGCGGCCCACTCGTCGTGCTTCGCGCAGACGGTCGCCGGGCCGTAGACCTCGGTGAGGCCGTACACGTGTGTGAGGTCGAAGCCGATCCGTTCCATCCCCTCGATCATCGCCTGGGGCGGCGCGGCGCCCGCGACGAAGGCCGACACCTTGTGCGCAATGCCCTCGCGCAGCTTCGGATCGGCGTTGATGAGCGTCGAGTGGACGACCGGCGCGCCGCAGTAGTGCGAGACCTTGTGCGCCTTCATGAGCGGGAAGATCAGCGCAGGGTCGACGCGCCGCAGGCAGACGTTCGTGCCCGCGTTCGCCGCCATCGTCCACGGGAAGCACCAGCCGTTGCAGTGGAACATCGGCAGCGTCCAGAGGTAGACTGAATGCCGCGGCATGCCCCAGGTCAGGATGTTGCCGACGCCGTTGAGGTACGCGCCGCGATGGGAGTACACGACGCCCTTCGGGTTGCCGGTGGTGCCCGAGGTGTAGTTGAGGGCGATCGCCTGCCACTCGTCGGCCGGCGGCTGCCAGGCGAAGGCAGGGTCGCCGCCCGCCAGCAGCCCCTCGTAGTCCGTCTCCCCCAGCCGGCTCCCCGGCCCGTCGTATTCCGGATCGTCGACGTCGACCACGATCGGCTTCCGGTCGAGCTTCTTCAATGCGCCGGCGATCGTGCCGGCGAACTCGCGGTCGGTGATCAGGACCTTCGCCTCGCCGTGGCCGAGCATGAAGGCGATTGCGTCGGCGTCGAGCCGCATGTTCAGGGTATTGAGCACCGCGCCGGCCATCGGCACGCCAAAGTGGCACTCGTACATCTCGGGCGTGTTCGCGAGCATCGCCGCGACCGTGTCGCCCGTGCCAATGCCGCGGCGGGCGAGCGCGGACGCGAGCCGCCGGGCGCGCGCGTAAGTCTCGCTCCAGCTAAATCGCCGCGCGCCGTGGATCACCGCGGTGCGCTGCGGGTACACGGACGCGCTCCACTCGATGAACGTGAGCGGCGTCAGCGGCGCGTGGTTGGCCGGGTTCCGGTCGAGGTCCTGCTCGTAGGGGCTGGGCTTTCCGGAGGCCATGGCGCGCGGCTGCTCGTGGGTAACCTGGGCTGGAAAGTATAGATCAGCCCGCGGGGTCCACCGCCCACACCAGCTTGCCCTTGGATTCCTTGGCGATCGATTCGAGGATCCGGGCGTGCTCCGCCGCCTCCGCCTCGCTCGCGCGCACGACTACGAGCCGGGGACGCTCCCCGGGGCTGGCCGCCCGCGCCGCCGCGACCGGGCCCGCCGGGCCGTCGATCTCGATCGCCAGGCTTTCCTGGCCGCGCGTCATGGCGAGATAGACCTCCGCGAGCAGCTGCGCGTCGAGCAGCGCACCGTGCAGCGTGCGGTGCGAGTGGTCGATCTGGTAGCGCTCGCACAAGGCGTCGAGCGAGTTCCGCTTGCCGGGGTGCAGCTCGCGGGCCTGGCGCAGCGTGTCGACGACCGCCGCGACATGCTGCTCGAGCGGGGCGAGCCGCGCCTTCTCGAACTCGGCGTTGAGAAACTCCACGTCGAACGCCGCGTTGTGGATGATCAGTTCGGCACCCGCGACGTACTCGACGAACTCGCGCGCGATATCGCCGAATCGCGGCTTGTCCTGCAGGAACTCGCTAGTGATGCCGTGCACGCGCAGCGCGCCCTCCTCGATCTCTCGCTCGGGATTGACGTAGCGGTGGAAATGGTTGCCGGTCGGCCGGCGGTTCACCAGCTCGATCGCCCCGATCTCGATGATCCGGTCGCCCAGCCGCGCGGTTAGGCCGGTGGTCTCGGTGTCGAGGACGATCTGCCTCATGCGTGCGCGGGCGGGGCCGGCTCGGGCTCGCGCTCGTCCTGCGCCGGAGTGTGGTGCCGGCGCGCGAGCAGGGTGTAGACGGTGGGCACGACGAACAGCGTGAGCAGCGTGCCGAGGAGCAGCCCGCCGACGATGACCCAGCCGATCGGCTTGCGGCTCTCGGCACCCGCACCGTGCGCAAACGCGAGCGGGATCGCGCCGAGCACCATCGCCCCGGTCGTCATCAGGATCGGCCGCAGGCGCAGCACGGCGGACTCGACCACCGCATCGCGGACGTTCCGGCCCTGCAGCTGCACCTGGTTTGCGAACTCGACGATCAGGATGCCGTGCTTCGTGATCAGGCCGACGAGCGTGACCAGTCCGATCTGACTGTAGACATTCAGCGTGGTCCCGGTCAGATAGAGCGCCGCGAGCGCGCCGGTCATCGACAGCGGCACGGTGAGCATGATGATGAACGGATCGCGAAAGCTCTCGAACTGCGCAGCCAGCACGAGGTAGATGAAACCGAGCGCCAGGAGGAACGTGAAGTACAGGCCGGCCGCGGACACGCGGAACTCGCGCGAGATGCCGTTGTAGTCGAGCGCCGCGCCCGGCGGGAGTTCCTGCCGGACGATCCCCTCCATGAACCCGAGCGCCTCGCCGAGCGAATAGCCCGGCGCGAGGTTCGCGGTGATCGTGGCCGAGCGCCGCTGGCCGAAGTGGTTCAGCTCGCGCGGGGCCACCGCGACCCGGGAAGTCACCAGGCTCGACAGGGGCACCATTTGATCGTTGCGGCCGCGCACGAAGATGTTGCTGATGTCCTCGGGGTTCGTGCGGTCCGCCGGCACCATCTGCACGATCACGTCGTACTGCTCCCCCGCTTGCTTGAAGCGTGTGACCTGCCGCCCGCCCAGCATCGTCTCGAGCGCCCGTCCGACCGCGTCCACCTGCACGCCGGCGTCCGCCGCGCGGTTGCGATCGACCTGCACCTTGATCTCGGGCTTGTTGAGCTTGAGGTCGGTTTCGAGATTGAGCAGGTTCGGGTTCTTCTGCGCCTGCGCCACGACGCGGTCGACGATCTTCTCGAGCTCTTCGTAGGACGACGAGCTCACGATGACGACCTCCACCGGCTTGGCCCGCGGGCTTTGTCCGAGCGACTGCGGCAGGATCGGGAATGCCATCACCCCGGGCAGCGCGAACAGCTTCGGACCGAGCTCGCGCTGGACGTCCATCGACTTCCGGCTGCGCTCGTCCCAGTCGGTGAGGCCGAGGAAGGAGATCCCTTGCGACACCACCGGGTTGCCCGAGACGACGAAGTAGCGCTCCGAGTCCTTGGTCTGCGCATAGATCTGCTCAAGCTGCCGTCCATAACGGTCGGTGTAGTCGATCGTCGCACCCTCCGGCCCGACAAACACGCCGAGCACGACCCCACGATCCTCGACGGGCGCGAGCTCCTGCTTCAGCGCGCCGAACAGCAGCACGCTCGTCCCCGCGACCGCCGCGCCGACGAGCAGCACCAGCCAGCGCACATCGAGGGACGCTACCAGGGCGCGCCGGTAACCCTGCGTAAGTCCGGTCAGCCCGCGCTCGACCGCGTTGTAGAGCCAGCCATGCCGCGGCTCGTGGCGCAGGAGCTTCGAGCACATCATCGGCGACAAGGTGAGCGCGGTGAATCCCGACACGAGCACCGCCCCGGCGAGCGTCAACGCGAACTCGATGAAAAGCTTGCCCGTCCGACCGGTCATGAAGGCGATCGGGGCGTACACCGCGACGAGCGTCAGCGTCATGGCGACGACCGCGAACCCGATCTCCTTCGATCCGACGAGCGCCGCCTTGAAGGGCGGCATGCCGTTCTCGACGTGCCGGAAGATGTTCTCGAGCATGACGATCGCGTCGTCCACGACCAGCCCGATCGCGAGCACGAGCGCGAGCAGTGTCAGCGTGTTGACGCTGAATCCGAACAGATACATCACCCCGAACGCCCCGACGAGCGACACCGGGATCGTCACGAGCGGAATCAGCGACGCTCGCACCGAGCGCAGGAACACGAAGATCACGAGCGCCACCAGCGCAATCGCCTCGCCGATGGTGCGCAGGACCGCCTTGATCGACCGGTCGATGAACACCGACGAGTCGTATGCGATGTTCACGGCGACGCCTTCGGGCAAGTCCGCCAGCACCCTCGGCAACTCCGCGCGGATCGCCTGCGACAGCTCGAGCGGGTTCGCGGTCGCTTGCTTGATCACGCCGAGCGCCACCGCCGGCTTGCCGTTGAAACGGACGATCGAGCGCTCGTCCTGGGCGCCGATCTCGACGCGCCCGACCTCACGGATGCGCACTGGGTAGTTGTTGACGTATTTCACGATCACGTCGTCGAACTGCTGGGGACGCGCCAGGTCGGTCTCCGCGATCACCGAGAACTCGCGCGTCCGGCTCTCGATCCGCCCGGCCGGGACCTCGACGTTCTGCTGCCGCAGCGCATCCTCGACGTCGAGCGGGGTGAGGCGGTAGGCCGCGAGCTTGTTCCGGTCGAGCCAGATGCGCATCGAGTAGCGACGCTCGCCGAATACGCGCACGTCGGCCGCGCCCGGAAGCGTCTGCAGGCGCGTCTTGACGAGGCGACTGGCGAAGTCGCTCACCTCGAGCGGCGAATAGCGGTCGCTGGAGAACGCGAGCCAGATGATCGGGTTGGCGTCCGCCTCCACCTTCGCGATCACCGGCTCCTCGATGTCCTCGGGCAGCTTCCCGCGCACCCGCGCCACCCGGTCGCGCACGTCGCTCGCGGCGGCGTCGGGGTTGCGCTCGAGGCGGAACCGGACAGTGATCTGGCTGTTCTCGGCGCGGCTGATCGAGGTGAGCACGTCGACGCCCTCGATGCCGGCGAGGGAGTCCTCCAGCACCTTGGTCACGCGCGACTCGATGATCTCCGCGCTCGCGCCGCGGTACTTCGTCTCCACGGTGACGACCGGCTCGTCGATCTTCGGGTACTCGCGCACCGACAGCCGCTGGTAACACACGATGCCGAGCAGCACCACGACGAGGCTGATCACCGTCGCCAGGACCGGTCGGCGGATGCAGAGGTCGGAGAGAACCATTTCAGCTGCCGGCCTTCCGGACTGCGGGAGCGGGTCCGGCCGAGGGCTTCTCCTGCGTCTCCGCGACCGGCGGCGCGGCCGGTTTGCCGCCCGGGCCGCCGATTGCGACCTGAACGCCGTCGCGCAGCTTGAGCTGGCCCGCGGTGACCACCGTGTCGCCGGCCGCGAGCCCCTCGACCACCTCGACCGTTCCGGCGCGCCGCACGCCGGCCCGGATCTTCACCCGCTGCGCCTTGCCGTCCGCGACACGATAGACGAACTGATCTGCACCGACCGGCACGAGCGCCTCCTCCGGCACCGTCAGCGCATTCTCGCGCTGCGACACGATGAGTCGGGTGCGCACGAACATGCCCGGGCGGAGCTGCCCGTCGCTGTTCCGGAGACGCGCACGCAGCAGCACCGCGCGCCCGGCCTGGTCGACGAGCGGATCGATCGCGTCGACGGTGGCAACGTACTTGCGCCCCGGGAGCGCGTCGCTCCCCATCTCCACCGCCTGGCCCGGCCGCAGCGCGGCGAGGAGCTGCTCGGGCACCCGGAAGTCGACCTTGAGCGCGGAGATGTCCTCGAGCGTGACGAGGTCCTGGCCTTCCTTCACGTAGTCGCCGACGCTTATCTGCCGGATGCCGATGACACCGCCGAAAGGCGCCACGATCTTGGTCTTCGCGAGACGCGCCTCGGCGAGCTGGACGTTCGCCTGCGCCACGCGCAGCCCGTTCAGCGCCTGGTCCTTGGCGGTCGCGCTGACGAACTTCTGCTTCTCGAGCTCCTGCGTACGCTGGTAGTTGCTCTCCGCGAGCGCGAGGTTGGCCTTGGCCTGCGCGAGCTCCGCCGCCGGCACGGCGTCGTCGAGCGCGACGATGATCTGCCCCTTCTGGACCGGCGCGCCCTCGGTGAAGTTCAGGCGGTCAATGCGCCCCGAGATCTCCGGGCGCACGACCACTGCCTCGTTCGAGCGCAGGGTCCCGACGGCGTCGACGTCCTCCTGCACGGTGACGGTCGCGACCTTCGCCACCTCGACGGCCACGGGCTCGCCGGGACCTTTGGCGCCCGCCCCCGGTCCGGGCGGACCGCCCGCGGTCCCCGGTGCGGGCGCGCGGTTCGCGTAGTAGGCAATAGCGGCCAGCACCGCGAGCAGCACCAGCGGCAGAACGAGGAAGAGCAAACGGCGCGGTGACATGGCGCTCCTATGCTCCTACCTCGAGCCGAACATCGGCACGCCACGGTTTGCGAGCGCATCGGCGCGCTCGTTCTCGGCGTGACCGGCATGGCCGCGCACCCAGTGCCAGTGCACCTGGTGGCGCGCGGCCGCGGCCTCGAGCGCCTGCCAGAGGTCGACGTTCTTGACCGGCTTGCGGTCGGCCGTCTTCCAGCCGCGTCGCTTCCAGTTGGGGAGCCACTCCGTGATGCCGTTCTTGACGTACGCCGAATCGGTATAGACCTCGACACGCGAGGGGCGCTTGAGCGCGTCGAGCGCGCGGATGACTGCGGTGAGTTCCATACGATTGTTGGTGGTTTCGCGCTCGCCGCCGAAGAGCTCGCGCTCGCGCTCGCCCGAGCGGAGCAGCGCGCCCCACCCGCCCGGACCGGGATTGCCCTTGCAGGCGCCGTCGGTGTAAATGCGGACGACGTCGGTCACGCTGCGGACGGCGTCACTCGCTCTCGGGCCTGGGCTCGCCCGCGCCGCCCGCGATCAGCCGCAGATGCCCCGCGGCGCGACGTCCGTGCGCAACGTTCACCTCCGGCGCAGGATCGCGGCGCGCGACCGCAGCCAGAGCCCGCACCTTGGCCCCGCCGTTCTTCCACGCCGGCGTAACAAGACGCATGCCCTGCACGCGCTTTACGGCGCGCACCACGTACACGCCGCCGCAGATCGGCCACCACCGGTCGCCCGCCTTCTCCATGAATGCGAAGCGCTGCAGCCACATCGCCTGGCTCACCGGCGGCGCGTAGCACCCGAAGCGTCCGCCGTTGAGTTCGAAACCGAGCAGCTTGAGCCAGTCGCGCAACCGCAGCAGACCGATGAAATCGCCGCACCACGGATACCCGGTGCGCTTGCCCCCCAGCTTGCGCTTGAGTCCCCACAGGCTGACCGGATTGAACCCGGCGATGACGATCTGCCCCTCCGGGCGCAGGACGCGCTCGGCCTCGCGGAGAATCTGGTGCGGATCGGGATCGAACTCGAGCACGTGGGGCAGCACGACGAGGTCCATGCTCTGCGACGCGATCGGCAGGTGGTTCGGGTCGGTGCGCAGACCGCAGCCCGGTGCCAGGCCCGCCGTGACGCGCAGCGCGATCCGATTCGCGCGCAGGAAGTCGATCCCCGGCAGTCCGATCTGCAGCGCGTTGTAGCCGAAGACGTCCTCGACCGCGCTGTCGAACTGCGCGCGTTCCCAGCCGAGCACGTAGGCGCCTTTCGGCGTCTCGAACCATTCGGTGAGCGTTGCGGTTTCCAGTGGCTGCACTTCGATTCCTTCGCCGGCGCCCTTCGACGACAACCAACGCTGCGCATTATCGCGCAAAGGTGCGGTTCTGGGTCTGCAGCGGCACGCCCCTTGCGTGCGACGAACATTCGCCAACGACATTGCGACACAACGTCAAACGCTGCACCGCCGTACCGCAGCGCACGCCGCGACCGCACCGGATGACAGTGGAATAGTGCCCGGGCGTCCCCGTTGGGCGCGCCCAACAGCCTGATTTTCCTTGACCATCCAACGACGCCCTCCGTATCATCGCGCGAGCTTCGGAGAGGGCGAGTGAACTTCACGCACTCAGCGCGCAATCTGCCTGCGATCCTGCTGGCCCTCGCTGCAACGGCCGCGGCGCCCGCTCTCGCCATCGACTCCTCGCTCCACGATCTGCCCGACGCGGCGCTTGTTGCCCCGGCTCCGGAGGTCGCCACTCAGGACGTGAGCGGGGTCGAGGTGCGCGAGATTCGCGACCTCGGCACGCGCGGGGCGGCGCCGGCCGCGGGCCCCACCGATCTCTGGCAGCGCATCCGAGAAGGCTTTGCGATACCCGACCTCACCGGCACGCTCGTGGTCCAGCGCCAGGCGTGGTATGCGCAACGGCCGGAGCAGATCCAGATCATCGTCGAGCGCAGCCGGCGCTATCTCTTCCACATCGTCGAGGAGCTCGAGCGCCGCGGCATGCCGACCGAGCTCGCGCTGCTGCCGATGGTCGAGAGCGCGTTCAACCCGATGGCCTACTCGCGCGCCCACGCTTCCGGCCTGTGGCAGTTCATCCCGTCGACCGGGCGGAACTTCAATCTCGAGCAGAACTGGTGGTACGACGGACGGCGCGACATCATGGCCTCGACCGATGCCGCGCTCGACTACCTGCAATCGCTCTACGAGCAGTTCGGCGACTGGCACCTGGCGCTCGCTGCTTACAACATGGGTGAGAACGGTCTGGCGCGGGCGATCGAGCGCAACCGCGCGCGCGGCAAGCCGGCCAACTACCAGTCGGTCTTGATCCCGAAGGAGACCCGGCTCTACGTGCCGTCCCTGCAGGCCTTCAAGAACATCGTCGCGAACCCCGCAGCGTTCGGCGTCGCGCTGGAGGCGATACCGAACGAACCGTACTTCGTCACCGTGACGCTGACGCGCGACATCGACCTCAAGGTCGCAGCCAAGCTGGCGGAGATGCCGGTGGACGAGCTGGTCGCGCTCAATCCGGCGCACAACCGGCCAGTCGTCGCCGCCGCTGTGGCGCCGGAACTCGTGCTGCCCGCCGATCGTGCCGAGGTGTTCCTGCAGAACCTGGAAGGGCACGTGAACCCGCTCTCGTCGTGGCACGTGTACACCTTCAAGTCCGGCGACCGGCTCGAGAAGATCGCCGCGGAGCACGGCGTCACCGTCGATCGGCTGCGTGCGGTGAACGGCATTCGGGGCCGGTCGACGCCGGCGACCGGGCAGCAGTTGCTCGTACCCGAGAAAGGCAGCGCGGCGGCGACCGAACCGCTGCCGCCGATCTTCACGCCGCCCGGCGCAGCCGGAGGACGAGTGGTGCAATACCAGGTGAAGAAAGGCGACACCGTGTCGTCGATCGCGCGCGCCCTCGGCGCGAAGCTCGCCGACGTGCGTGCCGCCAACGGCGGCGATCACCTTGCCATCGGCAAGAGCCTCAGCATTGCGGTAGCGGGCACGACGACACGGCCGGCCAAGAGCGCCGCAAAGAAGACCAAGCCCGCCGCGAACAAGGCGACAGCAAAGACCCCACCGCCAACCCAGCCCAAGCCGCCGCCGCAGGTCGCGCGGCGATCCTCGGCGTCTTAGCTCGATCCGCTTCGGAAGAGCACGCAGCGCACCTCGTGCGTCGCGCTGAGCCGCGCCGCCTCGGGATATTCCGTACGGCAGGTCGCCGTGACATGCGGGCAGCGCGGATGAAAGTGGCAGCCCGACGGCGGCGACACCGGCGAGGGCAGTTCGCCCTCCACTTTCACCGTATAGCGCTCGCCATCCAGCTTCGGCACCGCAGCGAGCAACGCCTGCGTGTACGGATGCCGCGGGCTGCCGAGCACCTCCGCAACCGTTCCTCGCTCCACGATTCGCCCGAGATACATCACCGCAACTTCGTCGGCGAGGTACTCGACGACCCCGATGTTGTGGGTGATGAAGAGATACGCGAGCCCCATCTCCCGCTGCAGGCGCTTCAGGAGATTCAGGATCTGCGCCTGCACCGAGACGTCCAGCGCACTGGTGGGCTCGTCGCACACGATCAGCTTCGGGTTCACCGACAAAGCGCGCGCGATCGCGATGCGCTGGCGCTGCCCGCCCGAGAACTCGTGCGGATAGCGCCATTGCGCGTCTGCAGGCATCCCGACGTGCTCGAGCAGCTCGAGGATGCGGGCCTCGCGCGCCGGCCGCGACGCGAGCACGCCGAGCGCCGTCATCCCTTCCAACAGGATGTCGTGCACGCGCATGCGCGGATTGAGCGACGCGTACGGATCCTGGAACACGATCTGGAAGTCGGCCCGGCGTTCGCGGAGCCGCGCGCCGCTCAGGCGAGTGAGTTCCGCGCCGCTGAACCGCACCTCGCCCGAGGTCGGACGGACGAGCTGGAGAATGCCCTTCCCCACCGTCGTCTTGCCGCAGCCCGACTCGCCGACGAGCGCGAGCGTCCGGCCCGCGGGAATCGACAGCGACACGCCGTCCACCGCCTTCACGTGGCCGACGGTGCGCTTGAGGATGCCGCGGCGGATCGGAAAATAGACCTTCAGATCGCGCACCTCGAGCAGCGGCGGCGTACCGGCGTCGCCCCGGGGAGCCGACTCCGCAGCAGGCCGCGCCACGAGCGCAGAGGCGATCTCGCGCTCGCGTAGATGGCAGCGGACCACGTGCCCGTTGCCGACGCGCGTCCACCCGGGAGGCTCGGTACGGCAGCGCTCGAACGCCTGATCGCAGCGATCCACAAAGCGGCACCCGCGAAATTCGGCGGCGAGCGAGGGCACCTGACCGGGGATCACTTCCAGCGCCGCGCCGCGCGCCCCCGCGCCCGGCAGCGCCGCGAAGAGCTTGCGCGCATACGGATGCTGGGGCGTCGCGAAGAACGCCGCGCGGGGCCCGGCCTCGACGATCTGCCCCGCGTACATCACCGCGACGCGGTGCGCCATGCTGGCCACCACGCCGAGATCGTGCGTAATGAGCAGGATCGACATCCCGCGTTCGCGCTGCAAGCGCGCCAGCACTTCGAGCACCTGGGCCTGGATCGTCACGTCGAGTGCGGTGGTCGGCTCGTCGGCGATCAGCAGCTCCGGCTCCGCCGCGAGCGCGAGCGCGATCATCACGCGCTGCTTCATGCCGCCGGACAGCTGGAACGGGTACTCGTCGATCCGCCGCGCGCCGTCGGCGATCCCCACTGAATCGAGCAGCGCCACCGCACGCGTGTGCGCCGCAGCGCCGCGCAAGCCGACGTGCCGCTCGAGCACCTCGACGATCTGGTGTCCGATCGTCAGAACCGGATTCAGGCTCGTCGCCGGTTCCTGGAAGATCATGGCGACGCGCCCGCCGCGCACATCGCGCATGCGCGCTTCGGAGAGCCCGAGCAGCTCGGTGCCGTCCAGGCGCACGGTACCGGCCACCACCCGCCCCTGCTCCGGCAGCAGCCGCATGAGCGTGAGCGCGGTCATGCTCTTGCCGCAGCCGGACTCGCCGACAATGGCGAACGTCTCGCCGCGCGCGATCTCGAGATCCACGCCGTCGAGCGCACGCACCACCGTGCCGCCCGTCGCGTCGAGCCAGGTCCTGAGTCCCTTGGCTTGCAGCAGGGTCGCGCTCATCCCGGGGTCCCGGCCTGCGGCACGGGCGCGCCGCCAACGCGCACGCGCGGATCGAACGCGTCGCGCACCGCGTCGGCGAACAGGTTGGCCGCGAGCACGAGCATGAACATGAATGCGAACGCCGCGGCGAGCGTCCACCAGACCATCGGATCGCGCGCCATCTCGAGCCGCGCGGCGTTGATCATGGTGCCGAAGCTGATCATCGACGGGTCGACCCCGACGCCGACGTACGAAAGCACCGCCTCGGCGAGCACCAGCCCGCTGAAGTCCATCACCAGCGCGATCAGCACGATGTGCATCACGTTCGGCAGGATGTGACGCGTGATCACCCGGCCGTGGCGCACGCCGAGCGCGTGCGCCGCCTGAATGTATTCGAGCTCGCGCAGCTTGAGCGATTCGCCCCGCAGGAGGCGTGCGAGCCCGGTCCAGGTCGTGGCGCCCAGGATCACGCAGAGCAGCAGGAGACGGGAATCGGCCCGCTGCGCAGCGGTCGGGAAGAGCTCCGGGTTCTTGTCGATGTACACCTGCATGATCAGCACTGCCGCGGCGATCAGCAGGACGCCCGGAATCGAGTTGATCGTGGTGTAGAGGTACTGGATCACGTCGTCGATCCAGCCCTTGAAGTAACCCGCCATGATGCCGAGCAGCACCGCGAACGGCAGCGTGACGAGCGTGGTGAGGGTGCCGATCACGAGCCCGGTGCGTATGCTCTTGAGCGACAGATAGAGGACGTCCTGACCCACCTTGTCGGTGCCGAGGACGTGGTACTTCCCGGCGAGCAGCGCGACCGGGAAGGCAATGCAGGCAAGAACGAGCAGGCTCAGGTAGATCGCAAGCCAGGGCACTTCCGTGCGCCGCCGGCGGATCGACGTCCACATCGTGCCCACCGCGACGCGACTTCGCCTCGCCAGAACCGCCGTTGCGAACCACACAGCGAGACCCCACGCGAGCGCGCCGAGGGCAATGCCCTGAAGCGCGGTGAGAACGACGTCGCGCCCGTGATCGGCCTCATCCGTCAAGTGCGACCCGCCGAAGCGCAGGCGCGGGAACTCGCGCACGATGCCCCCACCGGCCCGTTCGATCGTCTCCTTCGAGAACGAGCGCATGGCGAGCGGCGCCGAGTAGGTCCGCTCGGTGCGCGTCTTGAGCGGCATAACGAGCACGTCGAGAAGGCTCAGCACCTCCACTGCGTACACCGTACCGCCCTTCCGGTCCTTGCCCTCGAGCGCCGGCCGGAAATGCAGCGAGTCGACCAGCCCGACGCCGACGAAGGCGAGGAGCACGACGAGCGCCACCATGCCGGGCGCGCTGCGTGCGACGCGCCGCCAGGGCGCGGCAAGATGCTCGTGGCGGCGGACGTATGTGAAGTAGCCGAACGTGATCGCCACCAGCAGCCAGACCGGCCAGTCGGTCCACAGGACGACCGGCATCACTCGAACCTCACGCGCGGATCCACCAGCGTGTAGGAGATGTCGGCCAGCAGGTAGCCGAGGATGGTGAGCGCCGAGCCGAGGAACACCATCGACCGCACCACCGCGAAGTCCTGGGACTGGATCGCGTCGATCGTGTAGCTCCCGAGCCCCGGAATGCCGAAGAAGGACTCGGCGAGCAGGCTGCCGAGGAAAAGCTTCGGGATCGCCGCCACCACGCCGGTGAGGATCGGGATCGAGCCGTTCTTGAGCACGTGCCCGAACAGCACCGCCGTCTCCGCGAGGCCTTTCGCGCGCGCCGTGCGCACGTAGTCCTTGCCCATCTCCTCGAGGAAGAACGTCCGGAACAGCCGCACCTCGGCGCCGAAGCCCGCGGCGAGCCCGATGAGGACCGGCAGGACGAGGAACTTCACAGCATCGGGGCCCGGCTGGTACCCGGAGATCGGCACGAGGCTCCAGAGCTTGCTCACCAGGTACTGCCCGCCGATGATGTAGAAGAGCGCCGAGACCGACATCAGCGCGACGCACAGCACCACGCCCCAGAAATCGAGATACGTCGCGCGGAAGAACGCCAGCATGAGCGCGAACGAGACGTACACGGCCAGCCCGACCAGGAACGACGGGATCGCCAGCGCGAGGCTCGGCCACATCCGGGTGCGGATCTCGTGCCCGATGCTGCGCCCGTCGTCGGCATTGCCGAAGTCGAACGCGAAGAGCCTTGCCGACTTCGCGAAGAAGATCGTATCGGTGAGCCGGTCGACGCCTTCCCGGGCGCCGTTCCAGAGCAGCGGCCGGTCGTAGCCGCGCTCGGCCTTCCATTTCTCGATCGCGTCCGGCGTCACGCGCTTCGCGCCGAGCTGCATGCGCGCCATGTCGTCGGGCGTGTTCACCACGAAGAACAGGCCGAAGGTGAAGAGGTTGACCCCGATGAGGATCGGGATCGCATAGAGAAACCGCCGGACGATGTAGGCGAGCACGGGGCTACACCGGCCGCGCGGGGGCGCGCTCGCGCCGCCTGAACGCGACGACCGCGGGCACCGCGGCCGCCACGAGCGCGAGCAGCCCGAGGCCGATCGGCCACCGATCGGGCTTGTTCCACGCGGCGCGGTCGCGCTCGCGCAGCACCGTGTCGAGGCGATAGAACTTCAAGCCGTTCCGCGCCATCTGGTTCGGTTTCACGTTCTTCAGCCAGGCATGCGCGAGGCCGTAGTCCTTCGGATGGAAGCCCCACGCCCAGGGCGCATCCGCGCGCGCGATGCGCACCATCTGGTGAATGAGCACCTGGCGCTCGGGGCCGTTCGGCATGTTCTTCATGCGCTCGAACAGGCGGTCGTACTCCGGATTCTGGTAGTTCGCGGTGTTTTCGCCGCCGGTCTTCGCGCGCGACTGCGCGCCGTTCAGGAGGAAGAGGAAGTTCTCCGGGTCCGGATAGTCGGCGTTCCAGCCGAGGAAGAAAAGCTGCGTGTTGCCCGCGCGGACCTTTTCCTGGAACCGGTTCCAGTCGCTCGTGCGCAGCTCGAGCTGGATGTTGAGCTTCTGGAACTGGCGGCGATACCAGTCGAGCCGCGCCTTGTCGCCGGGGCCGCGCTGCACGGTGTCGAGGTACAGCACGAGCGGCTGTCCGCTGGCGGCGTCGCGCCCGTCGGGATACCCGGCCTGCGCGAGCAGCTTCTTCGCCGTGTCGATCGGCTTGCGCCGCGGACCGCCGTCCACCCAGTCGTACACGATCGGGTTCACGCCCGCCTCGCCTTCGAGGTACCCGAAGATCCCGGGGGGGATCGGCCCCATGCCGGGGATGCCCCGGCCGTTCTGAAAGATCGAGATGAACTCCTCCCAGTCGACCGCGATCGAGATCGCCTGGCGGAGCCTGCGCGCGCGCTCGGAGAGCCCGCCGACCACCGGGTCGAGGAAGTTGAACGCGAGATAGAACGTGCTCGTCCCCACCGAGGTGCGCAGGCGGATGCCGCGCTCTTCCATCTCTGGGGTCAGGCTGGCCTCGCCCTCGAGGTCGATGCGCACCGCCTGGTCGAAGTTGTCCGAGCTGATCCCCGACTGGTCGTAGTAGCCCTGCAGGAACTTGTTCCAGTAGGGAATGCCCTCCTTCTCGCGCGTATAGACAACCCGGTCGATGAACGGCGCGGTCTTGCCCGCGTTCGCCAGCAGCCCCGCCTCGCGGTCGCCCGGCTCGCCTTCGGACGGATACGGCTCACCGCGGAAATGCGGATTCCGCTCGAGCACCATCCGGGCGTTCGGGTTGTTCTCGGTCAGCATGTACGGGCCGGTCCCGATCGGCCACCAGTCGAGCGTCAGGTTGCGCCCGTCATTCATCCCGCGCTGCGCGTAGAAACGATCGGCTTCGACCGGCACCGGCGCGAAGAACGGCATCGCGAGCCAGTATACGAACTGCGGGTAAAGGCCCTTTAGCCGCACGCGGTACGTGTGGCGGTCGATGACCTCGACGCCGGCGAGGGGAAACTTGCGCAGGTCGATCCACGGCAGGCCCTTGTCGGCCTTGCCGAACTCGGTCTCGTGCGCCTTGAGCAGGCGCTGGTTCTCGGCCTTGAGCGTGGCCGACAGGTCCTTCAGGCCGACGATGTACTCGCTGATGTGCCCGAAGATCGGCGAGTTCACGCGCGGGTGCGCGAGCCGCTTGATCTGGTACAGGTAGTCGTCGGCGACGAGCTCGCGCGTGCCGGTCTGCGGGAAGTCCGCGAGCGTGAACTTGCGCTTGATCTCGTGCTCGGAAAGATCGAGATAGAGCGGCTTTCCGGTCGCGTCGACCGCGAGCGCCGGATGCGGCTGATACCTTATCCCGGGCCGGATCCGGATCTCGTACTCGCTGACGGCGACGTCGGCGGCGGTCGCGTTCGCGGGCAGCTCGCGGCCCACTGCGTCCAGGAGACGCACCCTCGGCAGCTCGAGCGCGGCCTGTGAAATGAGCTCGTAGGGACGCTTGAGATAGTGATACTGGAGCGGTGACTCGTAGATCTGCTGGATGAAGCCCCACTCGTCGGAGGTGTACGACCGCGCGGGGTCGAGCGTCTTGGGCCGATCGACGAACGAGCTGTAGAGAACGTTCTTGCCGCGGTCCGAGGCAGGATACGGATCGTTCCACTCGCTGCCGCAGCCCGCGAGGGCAACGGCCGCGACGAGAGCGACGGCGATCCTGCGCGCGGTCATGGCGCGGCAGTGTAGCCGACCACCCAGACCCCGTCACCGCTGCGCGCGTCTGACAATATGAGCGGATACCTCCTCTCATTCTCCCCTTACATAGGCGCCTGATGGACATTCCGTCAGCCGCTCTTGGCGTTCCCATATAATCGCGGCTCTTTCAACGGGGCGGCCATGGGCATTCTCGACAACAAGCGCATCCTCGTCACCGGCCTGCTCAGCAACCGCTCGATCGCCTACGGCATCGCGCGCGCCTGCCGCACGCAGGGCGCGCAGCTCGCGTTCACCTACCAGAACGAGCGGTTCAAGGAGCGCGTGACCGACATGGCAGCGGAGCTTGGCAGCGACATCGCGGTGCCGTGCGACGTGTCGAGCGACGAGGAGATCGAGCGCGCCTTCGCCGCCCTGCGCGACCGGTGGGACAGCCTCGACGGGCTCGTGCACGCGATCGCGTTCGCGCCGCGCGAGGCGATCGCGGGAGACTTCCTCGAAGGACTTTCGCGCGAGGCCTTCCGCATCGCGCACGACGTGTCGAGCTACAGCTTCCCGGCCCTCGCGAAGGCGGCGCTGCCGATGATGGCCGGCCGCGCGGGCGCAATGGTGACGCTGACCTATCTGGGCGCCCAGCGCGTCGTGCCGCACTACAACACCATGGGACTGGCGAAAGCGAGCCTGGAGGCCGCGGTGCGCTACCTCGCCGCCAACCTCGGTCCGAAGGGGGTACGGGTCAACGGCATCTCGGCCGGCCCGATCAAGACGCTCGCGGCGAGCGGGATCGCGAGCTTCGGCAAGATCCTCAAGTTTGTGGAGACGCACGCGCCGCTGCGCCGGAACGTCACGATCGACGACGTCGGCAACGTCGCCGCGTTCCTGCTCTCCGACCTCGCCGCCGGGGTGACCGGCGAGATCACCTACGTCGACGGCGGTTTCAACGTGATCTTCGGCGGACTCGAAGCCGGCACTTCGGAGTGACGAGCCGGACCCGGGTCCGGCTCAACGATCCTTCTTCACGAGGTTCGCCTCGTTGATCGTGACGTCGGAGCGCGCCTTGAGTCCGCTCAGAAACGCCTGGTAGGCCATCCTGGATTCCTGCCGCGCGAGCGAGACCTCCGCCGCGCGCAACTTCGCCGGGTCGGGCGCACCCGCCTCCGACACCTTGCTGATCCGGTAGATCGTGTAGCCCGTCGGGGCAAGGTCCACGCCCACGTAGGACGGGAGCTTCGCCGCATCGGCGCGGAACACCGGGCCGATCGCGCGCGGATCCAGCCCGCCCGCCGCCTCGCGGCTCACCGTGCGCGGCTGCCCCCAGCCGGCCGCCGGGGCTTTCCCCGCCTGGAGCTCGGCCAGTCGCGCCTCGCCGGCGGCACGGGCGAGCTTCAACGTCTCGTCGGCCGTCAGCTTCTTGACGATGTCGGCCCGCACCTGATCCAAAGCCCGTACGGTGGCCGGCCGGTGCTCCAGCACCCGCGCCACGACGATCTGGTTCTGCGCGGTCTCGAGCGCTTCGGTATTGCGCTTGTTTTTGATCGCGTCGTCGCCGAACAGCGCGCCAAGGAGCTTCGGGTTGTCGAGCGGAGGCGGCGCGGCCTGGCGGGTGATCCAGTTGGACGTCTCGATCTTGAGCTTGTATCGGTCGGCGAGCGGTTGGAGGCTGTCGGGCTGCTCGTAGGCGAGATTGCTGAACGCCTCGGCCAGCTCCACGAAGCGCTTCGACACGCGGCTGCGCTTCAGCTCGGCTTCGATCTCGGGACGGGCCGCGGCGAAGTCCTTCTCCGCCTTCGGTGCGGAGACGAGGATGTGGCTCGCGCGGCGCTCCTCGGTCTTCGCGCCGTCCTGCCCGGGCTTGCGAATCCCGGTGACGCGGATGATGTGGAAACCGAACTCGGTCTCGACGATCGGGCTCGTCTCGCCGTCCTTCAGCTTGAATGCGGCCTCTTCGAAGGGCTTCACCATGGCGCCGCGGCCGAAATAGCCCACGTCGCCACCCTGCTGCGCGGAGCCGGAGTCCTGGGAGCTCGCTTTGGCGAGCTCGGCGAACCGCGCCGGGTCCTTGCGCAGCTCCGCCGCAATCGCCTCGATCTTCTTGCGCGCCTCCGCGCGCTGCTTGGCCCGCGGCGCGACGTTCGCGTCGTACCACTTCCGGACCTCGTCCGGCGACACCGTCTCGGCCGCGACGAGCACGTCGGGCGAGAGCACCACGTACTCCGCCCGCACCTGCTCCGGCACCTCAAACAGCTTCGCGTTGGCCTTGTAGTAAGCCTCGACCGCGTCGGGGCCGAGTTTCACCTGCCCGGCGTACTGGACGGCGGGAAATACCAGCTCGGAGAGCTCGCGCGACTGCGCGCGGGTCTCCAGCAGGCGCCGGGCGACGCTCTTGGAGGTGAAGCCGGACTCGACCAGCCCGCTGCCGAGCTGCCGCATCAGCATGTCGGCGCGCATCTGCGCCTCGAACTGGGGCTCGCTCATGTTCTGGCCGCGCAGCAGCGCCTGATACCGGGCGCGGGAGAACTTGCCGTCCTCCTGGAACACCGGCTCGGAACCGATCGCGGCCTGGAGCAGCTCGTCGGGCACCATCAGCCGGTTGCGCTGTGCATAGGTCAGTACCGCGCGCTGGCCGATGAGTCCTTCGAGCAGTTCCTTGCGCGCCGGCAACGAGTCGAGCAGCGCCGGGTCGTACGCCTTGCCGAGCATCCCGCGCAGCGTGTCGCGCTGCTGGTCAAGGGCACGGTTGAACTCCGGCACCGAGATCTTCTGTCCGGCGACCTCGGCCACCGCATCGCCGCTGGAGAAGATCCGGTCGTAGGACTGGATGCCGAAGAACGCGAACGTGGGGACGATCACGATCGCGAGGAAGATCTGCATCAGCCGCTTGTGCTGCGCTACGAAATTGAACATCGATGCTCTCCGTCGGCGTGCCGCTCTCGATCTCAGCTTTCAGAAAAGGAAAAGGCGAACCGGAGTTCGCCTTTTCTCAAAGCTTATGGCGGAGTGGACGGGACTCGAACCCGCGACCCCCGGCGTGACAGGCCGGTATTCTAACCAGCTGAACTACCACTCCCGTACTCGCTGCCTCTTACTCGCTGCTCATCGAGCCTGGTGGGTGCTGAGAGGCTCGAACTCCCGACATTCGCCTTGTAAG
>Ga0105107_10000552_pt1 | contig 23992 bp, 15 predicted proteins | sample PPLLaktember2015_6_FD_79335 | JGI IMG/M metagenome (GOLD analysis project Ga0105107, IMG submission 79335) | Freshwater sediment microbial communities from Prairie Pothole Lake near Jamestown, North Dakota, USA - PPLs Lake P8 Core (1) Depth... | ecosystem: Environmental > Aquatic > Freshwater >... | reverse complement strand
GTAAACCGGGTCGCCGACGATGGGGTGGCCGGCGGCTGCCAGATGGACCCGGATCTGGTGGGTCCGACCGGTGACGGGCCTGACCTCGAGGAGGGTCGTGTCCCGGAATGTTCGCTGAACCTGGAAGAACGTCTCGGCTTTCTTGGGGCTGCGGGCCCGGATGGAGATCCTCGACCCTTCCTTCGGATGCCGGCCGAGCGGCCAGCTGAGCTTGCCCTCCGCCGCCGCTACCCGGCCCCAAGCCAGGGCGAGGTAGGTCTTCCAGACGATGCGGTTCTTGAACTGATGGTGGAGGAACGACCACGCGCGCGGCGATCGGGCGACGACCATGACGCCCGACGTGTCCTGGTCGAGCCTGTGGACGATGCCCGGCCGCAGCTCGTTGCCGACGCGGGCGACCTCGGGGAAGTGGTGGAGGAGCGCGTTGACGAGCGTTCCCGCGGGGTGGCCGGGCCCCGGGTGGACGACGAGGTTCGGCGGCTTGTCGATGACGATGACGTCGCTGTCGGCATAGATGATCTTGAGGGGGATCACCTGGGGCACGAGGCCGATCTCGGGCTCCGGGTCGTCGTACTCGATATGGACGCGGTCGCCGGGCCGCACCTTGTAGCCCGCCTTGCGGGTGAAGGACCCGACCCGCGCCCCCGCGGCGTCGATGACCCTGCGGACCTGGGCCCGCGAGAGCCCTTCGATCCTGTCGGCGAGAAAGACGTCGAGCCTCAGCCCGCTCCCGGCCTCAGGACCGACGACGAAATCAGCTTTGGGCACGCTGGCGCCGCCTCAGGATGACGTAGAGGGCCACGCCGGCGATGAGACCGATGACGCAGAAGAGCTGCGGCAGGGTCAGGCTCGTGAGGGCGGATGCGCCGCGGATGAAGAAGATGTTGTCGGCGTGGTCGCCGCGGAAATACTCGGTGAAGAAGCGGATGACGGAGTAGTTGACGATGTAGAAGGCGAAGACCTGGCCGTCGAATTTTTTCCTCTTCAGGATGAGGAAGAGGACGCCGAAGTTGAGGAAATTGAGCGCGGCCTCGTAAAGCTGGACGGGGTGCATGGGCGTGTCGAGGTGAACGCCCGTCAGCTCGGCGGCGTACCTGTTCCGGAAAACGACCGCCCAGGGCGCCGCGCACTCGCTGCCGTAGCAGCAGCCGGCGCTGAAGCAGCCGATCCGGCCGAAGCCATGGCCCATGGCCAGGGCCGGCGCGATGAGGTCGGCCGTCTTCCAGGTCGGGATCTTCTTGCGGCGGAAATACCACAGGGCGAAGAGGACGCCGAAGGTCAGCCCGCCCTGGAAGACGCCGCCCGACCGGGCCAGCGAGAACAGCTCCCGGGGATCGCTGATGTAGTAAGAGAGGTTGCCCGCGAGGAGGAGGAGCTTGGCCCCGATGAGCGAGACGATGATGGTGTAGAACGCGGCGTCCATGATCTTGTTGGCGTCCAGCCCGGCCTTCTTCGCCTGGACGTAGATGAACCACAGGCCCAGGGCGACGCCGACGGCCATCGTGAAGCCGTAGGTGTGGACGGTCAGCGGGCCGATCTTTACGAGGATGGGGTGCATTCCGGTTTCCTCCTGAACAGGGTGAAGAGCATCAGGCCGGCGCCGATGGTGATGCAGGAATCCGCCGCGTTGAAGAAGGGCCAGTGGGCGGTGCCGATGTAGAAGTCGAGGAAGTCGATGACGTGGCCGCGGACGAGGCGGTCGAACTGGTTCCCGAGCGCCCCGGCCACGATAAGGGTCAGGGCCACTTTCATGAGCTTGTCCGAGCCCGGCGTCTTGAAGAAATAGACGACGACGAACGCCAGGGCCGCGAGCGAGGCCGTCGTCAGAAGGACGAAGACGAGAGTGCTGTCCGTCTGCGAAAAGGTGCCGAAGATCGCGCCCTTGTTGTGGATCCGGGTGATGTTGAAGAACGCGGGGATGACCGGGACCGACTCGTAGAGGGCGACCGTGCGGGCGACGATGCCCTTCGTCACCTGGTCGATGACGACCAGGACGATCGCCAGAAGGAAATACGGCCCGTTCTTCTTCATGGGCGCGGGGCCTTGACCGCCTCTTCGCAGCGGGCGCAGAACGTCGGGCGGTCCGGGCTCGTGCCGACGTGGGTCGAATAGTTCCAGCAGCGCTCGCACTTCGCGCCGGGGGCCTGGCTAATTTCGACCGCAAGCTCCGGTCCGGCGCCCGGCTCGATCTCGACCTGGGAGACGATGAAGAGGGCGGAAAGGTCGCTCCGGCGGGCCTCGAGGAAGGCGGCATCGGCGGCGGGCGCCCGGAGCGTCACCCGAGCCTCCAGGGAATTGCCGATGAGCTTGGATTCGCGGGCCTTCTCGAGCTCCTTGAGGACCTTCTCCCGGACGCCGAGGAGGCGCTCCATGTCCGCGACGAAGCCGGCCGGGGCCGATTTCAGCCAGTCGGAGGCGGCCGGGAACTCGTCCAGATGCACCGACGGGTCCTTGCCCTCGAAGTCCGGGACGTGGGCCCAGGCCTCGTCGGCGGTGAAGGACAGGATCGGGGCCATGAGGAGAAGCGAGTCGCGCAGGATCGTGAACATGGCCGTCTGGGCCGAGCGCCTTGCCGGCGCGTCCGCGGCCGAGCAGTAGGCCCGGTCCTTGACGACGTCGAGATAGAATGCGCTCAGGTCGACGGTGAAGAAATCGAGGATGTCGTGGATGATCGGATGGAATTCGTAATCCGCGTACGACTTGATGACACGGGCCCGGACCTCCTCGAACCGGTGGAGGATCCAGCGGTCGAGGTCGAGGAGCCCGGCCTCATCGACCGTGTCGCGGTCCGGCGCGAAATCGGAGACGTTGCCGAGGAGGAAGCGCCAGGTGTTGCGGATCTTGCGGTAGGCTTCGACGAGCCGCTGCTCGATCTCGGGGCCGAACCGGGCATCCTCCTTGTAGTTGAGCATGGCCGCCCAGAGACGGACGATCTCCGCCCCCGAGCGCTTGATGACCTCGCCCGGGTCGATGGTGTTGCCCATGGACTTGGACATGGCCCTCCCCTGCTCGTCGAGGATGAAGCCGTGGGTGATGCAGGTCCGGAAGGGGCTGCCGCCCTTGGCCCCGACGCCGATGAGGAGCGAGCTTTGGAACCAGCCACGGTGCTGGTCGTGGCCCTCGATGTAGACGTCGGACGGCCAGGAATGGCCGAGGTCACGTTCGAGGACGTTCTGGGAGGAGCCGGATTCGAACCAGACGTCGAGGATGTTGTATTCCTTCTCGAAGTCCTTCCCGCCGCACGCGGCGCAGGAGGCGCCGGGCGGGACGAGCGACGCGGCGTCGCGGAGGAACCAGGCGTTCGAACCCTCGGTGGCGAAGATCGCGGCCACGTGGCGGCAGATGCCGGCGTCGGCGAGCGGCGTCCCGCAGGCCTGGCACTTGAAGGCCGGTATGGGCACGCCCCAGGAGCGCTGGCGCGAGATGCACCAGTCGGGGCGGCCGGCGACCATGCCGTCGATCCGGTCCTTGCCCCACTCGGGGATCCAGCAGACCCGGTCGATGGCCTCGCGGGCCTTGGCCCTGAGGCCGTCTTTGTCCATGGAGATGAACCACTGCTCGGTGGCCCGGAAGATGACCGGGTTCTTGCAGCGCCAGCAGTGCGGGTAGGAGTGCGCGATCGCCGATTCCTTGAGCAGCGTCCCGTCGCGCTTCATGTCGGCGGTGATGCGCGCGTTGGCCTCGAAGACCTGGAGCCCGGCATAGCCGGGGACATCGGGGGTAAACCTGCCGTCGTCGTCGACGGGCGTGTAGATGTCGAGGCCGTAGGCGATGCCGGTCAGGTAGTCGTCGTGGCCGTGGCCAGGGGCGGTGTGGACGGCGCCCGTGCCGTCCTCGAGCGTGACATAATCGGCCAGGACGAAGAGCGATTCGCGGTCGATGAACGGGTGGCGGGCCTTGAAACCCTCGAGCTCGCGGCCCGGGAACGTGGCCAGGACCTTGGGCGCGGGCCAGCCGAGCTCCTCGGCGACGACCGGGAGCAGGCGCTTGGCCATGATGTAGACGTCGCCTTCGATCTCGGCCGCGGCGTACTCGGACTCGGGATGGAAAGCGATGGCCATGTTGGCCGGAAGCGTCCAGGGGGTCGTCGTCCAGATGACGACATAGGCGCGGCGGCCGCGAAGGACCGGGAATTTCGCCCCGAGGTCGGAGAGGACCGGGAAACGGACGTAGATCGAGGGGGACATCTTGTCCTTGTATTCGATCTCGGCCTCGGCCAGCGCCGTCCGGTCGTGGATGCACCAGTGAACGGGCCGCTTCCCCTTGTACACCTCGCCGTGCTCGAAGAACGCGGCCAGGTACTCGAGGACCTTGGCCTCGTAGGCCGGATGCATGGTCAGGTAGGGCGTCTCCCAGGCGCCGAGGACGCCGAGGCGCTTGAACTCGTTGCGCTGGATGTCGATGAACTTCTCGGCGTACTCGCGGCAGGCCTCGCGGACCGCCATCACGGGCATGTCCTTCTTCTTGCCGCCGAGCTGGCGGTCGACGTGGATCTCGATCGGCAGCCCGTGGCAATCCCAGCCAGGGATGTATGGGGCGTAGTAACCAAGCATGGAGCGCGACTTGACGATGAAGTCCTTGAGGACCTTGTTGAGGGCCGTCCCCATGTGGAGATGGCCGTTGGCGTAGGGGGGGCCGTCGTGGAGGATGAAAGGCGTGCGGCGGGCGGCGGCCCGCTTCTCGAGGATCTTCTCGTAGAGGCGGCCGGCCTCCCACGTCTTGACGGCCTCCGGCTCTTTCTGGGCCAGGGAAGCCTTCATCGCGAATGCGGTCCGGGGCAGATTGAGCGTCGCCTTTACATCGGGCTTGTCGGCCATCGGGGTCTCCGTTCAGCTAAGTCCAATGCGCTATTATAGGATAAGTTGAGTTCTCTCGCCACCCTATCGACTTCGGGGCTCTTCCTCCCTCGGCGTTACCCTGAAAAATCGCCCCCTTATCCTTAAAGGCGCAGGATCAACGAGGAAAATTCGGAAGGAGATCCTATTTTTTTATGAAATGGGCCCCGCGGGAGGTGGGGTTGGCCAGCGCCGCCCGGGTGATCATCAGGGCGACGAGGATGCCGTGGCGCAGGCCGACGAGGGCCGGCTCGACGCGGGCCGCCTGGTAGAACTTCTCGATGCGGTGGCTGAGGTATTCGAGGTCGGCCTTGGCCCGGTCCAGGCGCTTACGTGTCCGGATGACGCCGGCGTAGTTCCACATCGTCGAGCGGATGGTCAGCCAGTCCTGGTTGACCAGGGCCGGGTCGACCTTTTCCTCTTTTTTCGGGTGATACCAGCGATGGATCTCGGCGGCCCTGTAGGGCCGCGAGCCGTCGAAGCGGCGGGCGATGTCGCGGGCCGCGCGGGTGCCCCAGACGAGACCTTCGAGGAGCGAGGTCGAGGCCAGCCGGTTGGCCCCGTGGACGCCGGTGCAGGCGACTTCGCCGACGGCGTAAAGGCCGGCGAGCGATGTCCGGCCCCAGCCGTCCGCCAGGACGCCGCCGCAGCAGTAGTGGGCGGCGGGGACGACCGGGATGGGCTGGCGGGTGATGTCGATCCCGTCCGCAAGGCAGGTCCGGTGGATCGTGGGGAACCGCTTTCGGATCACCGCCGGCTTGGCGTGGGAAGCTAGATCGAGGAGGACGTAGTCCGTGTTGGTGACGATCATCTCCTCGTAGATCGCCCGCGTGACCTCGTCCCGGGGGGCCAGATCGCGCTGCGGCGAATACTTCTGCATGAACGGCTTGCCGTCCCGCGTCGTGAGGCGCGCCCCCTCGCCGCGAACCGCCTCCGAGATGAGGAAACCGTCGCCCGACTGGCGCATAAAGACGGTCGGGTGGAACTGGATGTACTCCATGTTGCCGATCCGGGCCACGGCGCGGTGGGCCATGGCGTAGCCGGAGCCGTCCGCCCCGGGCGGATTGCAGGTGTGGAGGAAGACCGAGCCGCAGCCGCCCGTGGCCAGGATCGTGAAGGGCGCAAAGACGCGGCCGACCTCGCCCGTGGCGTTGTCGAGGACATAGGCGCCGATCGCCTGCGGCTCGCGGTAATAGGCCACGGGGTTCTTCGAGTGGTGCGGCACGGTCAGGAGATCGACGGCCGTCCGGCCGGCGAGGAGCTTCACCCGCGGGTGCTTGATGAGGGCGGAGAGGTAGCGGTCCTCGATCGTGCGGCCCGTGGCGTCCTCGACGTGGAGGATGCGGCGGCGCGAATGCCCGCCTTCGAGGGCGTAATCAAGGGCGTCAGGAGAGCTTCGGGTGAAGGGGATCTCGAGCTTGTCGATGAGTGTCTCCTGGACGAGACGGGGGCCGTCGGCGACCAGGATATCGACGGCCCGGGGGTCGCCGACGCCGTCGCCGGCCTCGAGGATGTCGCGCTTGAGCAGCTCGGGCCTGTCGTCGGGGGCGAATGAGACAATGCCGCCCTGGGCGTAGAAGGTGTTGGACTCCTCGGCCCGGGCCTCCTTGGTGATGACGACGATATCGAGACCGGCATCGGCGGCCTCGAGCGCGGCGGCCGCGCCGGCGATGCCGCAGCCGATGACGAGGACGTCGGCCCGGATGTCACGATCGCTCATGGCCGCCTCAACGGACAAAATCCATGCTGATATCGATGGCCCGGGCCGAATGGGTCAGCGCGCCCACCGAGATGAAATCGACGCCCGTCTCGGCCACGGCGCGGATCCGGTCGATGGTCATGTTCCCCGAGGCCTCGAGAGGGACGCGGCCTCCGGCGATGACGACCGCCTGCTGCATCGTCTCGAGCGGCATGTTGTCGAGCATGATCATGTCGGCGCCCGCCGCCAGGGCCTCGCGGACCTGAAGCAGGCTGGCCGCCTCGACCTCGATGCGGACGCCGGGGCGGACCTCGGACCGGGCGCGACGGACGGCCTCGGCGACGCTCCCGACGAAGCGCAGGTGGTTGTCCTTGATCAGGACCATATCGGAGAGGCTGATGCGGTGGTTCTGACCGCCGCCCGTCCTCACAGCGTACTTTTCGAGAAGGCGCAGGCCGGGGGTCGTCTTGCGGGTGTCGAGGATCTTGGTCTTGGTGCCCGCGACCGCGTCGGCGAAACGGCGCGCGACCGTGGCCACGCCGCAGAGGTGTTGGAGGAAGTTGAGGGCAGTCCGCTCGCCCTTGAGAAGGGCGATGGTCGGGCCTTTGACCCGGGCCAGCTTGTCGCCCTGGCGGAAGGCGGAGCCGTCTCGGAACCGCTCGATGAAGATGATCGACGGGTCGATCCTGGCGAAGACCCGCGAGGCAATCTCGAGGCCGGCGAGAACCCCGTCCTCCTTGGCCAGAAAGAAGGCCTCCGAACGGGCGTCCGGGGGGATGATGCTCTCGGAGGTGACGTCGCCCTCGGGCATGTCCTCGCGGAGCGCCGCGTCGATCGCCGCGTCGATTGAGCCGGCCAGGCCTTGTTGAGCCATGATTACCGTAAATTATAGGCTTTTCGGATGTTGCGCGTCAAACCGCCGGGGGCGTTTGCCTGGGGCGGCCGATTGTGCCATGATGGCAACGCCTTGACACAATCGCCCCTCCCCTACGTCGACCATTTCGGGCTGTCCGCGGCCGACCTGCGCTCGATCCTCCAGATCGCACTTTCGACAGGCGGCGACTTCGCCGAGATCTACATGGAGCACTGGCTCTACCACTTCATCAACATGGAGGAGGACATCATCAAGGAGACGGCCGAGTCGATCAGCCTGGGCCTGGGCATCCGGGTCATCCGGGGCGACCGGACCGGCTACGGCTACACGAACGACCTGTCCATGGACAAGATCCGGAAAACGGCCCTGACCGCCGCGGCCATAGCCGGGGGCAAGGCGGCCCACTCCCTGCCGCCGCCGCTTCGCGGCCGGGCCCGCGAAAAAAGCGTCTATGCCGTCCGGCGCCCCGCCCACGACGCCCCCCTCCGCGAGAAGATCAAGATCGTCCGTGCGGCCAATGAGGCGGCCCGGGGCTATGATCCGCGCATCGTCCGGGTCAAGGTCCATTATGCCGACTCTCTCAGGCACATCTGCATCGCCAACTCCGAGGGCCTGCTCGCCCGCGACTCCAGCCCCATCGTCAAGCTCGCCTGCGTTGCCATCTCCGAGAAGGACGGCAAACGCGAAGTGGGCTACTGGGGGGGCGGCGGGAAGGTCGGTCTCGAGCAATTCCGCGACGTCCTCACGCCCCGCGAGATTGGCGTTGAGGCGGCCCGGGAGGCGGTCACCCTGCTCGAGGCGGTCGATGCCCCGGCGGGCGAGATGCCCATCGTTCTCGCGCCGGGCCACAGCGGCGTTCTCATCCACGAGGCCGTGGGCCATCTACTCGAGGCCGATTTCAGCCGGAAAAGGACCTCCGTGTTCTGGAACAAGATGGGCAAGAGGATCGGCTCGGAGCTCGTCACGATCTACGACGATCCGACCATTCCCTCGTTTCGCGGCTCCTACAACATCGACGGCGAGGGCACGCCGCCGCGGAAGACTCTGCTCCTCGAGAAGGGCGTCGTGCGCGGGTTGCTCCAGGACAGGCTTTCGGCGCGCTTGATGGGCGGGGCAGGGCTGACCGGCCACGGCCGTCGCCAGGACTACGGCCACTGGCCCATTCCGCGGATGGCCAACACGTACATCGCCGCCGGCGAGGACGCGCCCGAGGACATCCTGCGTTCGGTCCGGAAGGGCTTCTACGTCGCCAGCCTGTCGGGCGGCCAGGTCGAGGACTCGGGCAAGTTCACCTTCTCGGTAAGTCTCGGGTATCTCATCGAGGGCGGGAAGCTCACCGCCCCGGTCAAGCAGGCGACGCTCATCGGCACGAGCAGCGGCACCTTGAAGAAGATCGACCGCGTCGGCAGCGACCTGGCCTTCGGCCTCCAGACCGGAACGTGCAGCAAGGACGGCCAGGACGTCCCGGTCACGGACGGCTGCCCGACGCTCCGGATCGAGAAGATGACAGTCGGAGGCCGGACGTGTTGAGGCAGGAATCCTCGGGGCCGGCGCCTTCCCTCCGTGATCTGGCCGAAGCGCTCGTCGCCTACGCGCGCAAGTGCGGCGCCGACGAGGCCGATGTCACCGTCATCGACGGCTACGAGTTCAACGTCGACGTCCGCAGGGGCCGCATCGAGACGCTCGTCGAGGCGGGATCGCGGTCGGCCGGGGTGCGCGTCATCAAGGACAAGAAGACCGCCTATACGAGCTCGTCCGACCTCGACATGGGGACGCTGCGGCGGCTCGTGAGAAATGCCGTACGGCGGGCCGGGCTCGGGAACCCCGACGAGTTCGCCGGGCTCCCTCCGCTCGCGGAGGAGCTGGTGGACGCGGCGGCGCTCGATCTCTGTGATCCGGCCGTCGCCGGGCTCGATTCCAAGACCAAGATCGCCCTCGCGACGGAGACGGAACGGGCCGCGCTCCGGGACAAGCGCATCACCAACTCCTACGGCGCGACTTTCGCCTCGAACGAGTCCCGCTCGGTCCTGGTCCAGTCGAACGGGTTCGCCGGCGAATACGAGCAGACCTATTGCGGGCTCGGCATCGGGCTCCAGGCCGGCGGCACGGACGACCGCGTCGAGGATTCCTGGTCATCGTCCAAGCGCCATTTCCGGGAACTCGAGCCCCCCGAGGAGGTCGCGCGCAAGGCCGTTGAACGGACGGTCCGCCAGCTCCGTCCCCGGAAAATCCGGACGCAGAACGTGCCGGTCATCTTCGAGCCGACCCAGACATCCTGGCTCCTGGGTTTCCTGTTCGCCTGCGTCTCGGGGACATCGGTTTACCAGAAGGCGACGTTCCTCGAGGGCCGGCTCGGCCAGAGGATCGGGAACGAGCGGATCACGGTCGTCGACGATGCGCTCAGGCCGGGCGCGCTCGGCTCGCACCCCTTCGATTCAGACGGTCTGCCCTGCCGGCGGACCGTCGTCGTCGAGAAGGGCGTCCTCCGGAGCTACCTCTGCAATTATTATGCGGCCCGCAAGCTCGGCCTCCGGTCGACAGGGAGCGCCGACGGCAACGGGGTCGGGCCGTCCAATTTCTACCTCGAGCCGGGCCCGGGTGCGATGTCGTCGAAGGACATCATCGCTGGGACGAAAAAGGGGCTGCTCCTCATCCGGACGCTCGGCCACGGCCTCAATTCCGTCACCGGTGACATCTCGCGGGGCGCTTTCGGGCTGTGGATCGAAGACGGCGAGATCGCCTACCCCGTCTCCGAGATCACGATCTCGGGCAACCTGGGCCGCATCCTCGAGTCGATCGAGGCCGTCGGCACCGACCTCGAGTTCCTCAGCCCCGTCACCGGTCCGACGATCAAGGTCGCCGAGATGACCGTCGCCGGCGAATAATCCGGGGACGCGCCCCAATTCTCCATTTCCGGGACCTCATCCTCCGCAAGAATTCGGAAAATGGTATTGTGTCCCCGATTTAAGCGCGGAAATTGCGGCGTATGCGGCTGCCGGCCATGCTCCCCGGATCCTGGGCCGCCTCGGCCTCATCGATGCCGAAGAAGGCCATGTGGACGACATTCTCGTTGAAGGCCAGCGCCGATCCCACGATCCCGGGCCCGGCGTACCGGTATGACCAGCCGAGGCCGACCGACTCGTACTTCTTTTCGTCGCTCGCCGCGGCCCGCTTCAGGAACTCCCGGGCCTCGTCCGCCGACGGCCGGGCGAGCGCCTTCCCGGCATCACCTTTGCCCCGGCCTCTCTTGCGCCGCTCCGTGAGCAGCATCGCCTCCATGGCGTAGCTCTTGATGAGCTTGGGGAAGAGCGCCGCGAACGCCGCGTCCCGCGAGACGAAGTCCATCCCGGCCGGACGGCCGTCGACGAAGACGAGGATGCCCCTCTGGCCGCCGGCGAGCCTGAAGCTCTTCACATAGCTCTCGAGGTCAACCTCCTTGGCCAGATAGACGTCGCGCATGGCCCCCGTGCTCGTCGGCACGGCCATTTCGCCGGCCATCTCGGCGACCTTGCTCCAGATCTCGCCCTGGTCCGACCGGAACCGCTTCTCCGACCTCAGGCTCTCGCTCACGCGGCGGACGTTGAGGGCGCGCATCTCCCTGTGCATGACGTTGCCCGATTCCTTGAACTCTCTTTCCTGGTAGCTCCACCGGCCGTGCTCGACGCAGCTGACCGGGACCTTGATCGCGGACTTCGGCGCGACCAGGATCGTCGTGTTCAGGATGCGGTTCTGCTTGGCCCCCCGGAGCTCCTCGCCGTCGAGGAGGAGGACCGGCTCGGCGCCCTCGTTGACGACCATGAGCTCGGGCACGGATCCGCCCTCGCTGACCTCGGTGACCGAGAAGACGCCCTCCTCGAGGGCTTCCCTGAGGGTGATGTATTCCGGCCCCCCGTTCTGCGCCCGCAGGAGCTCGAAAACGGTCATGTTCTCGAAGCTCGATCCCTCGCCCAGCTCCATTCCGAGAAGATAAGATTCGACAGACTTATCCATTGGCTTGTCCTTTCTTTGTTGGTTTTTCGAAAATCCGTCCGACCGCCGGCGGCGGCCCCCGCGATCATCTTACCGGATCATCGCGCCCGGCCGCCCTTCCCCCGGCGCTACGTGTACCCGCGTTCGGTGCGTCCCATCATCGACCTCCCTTTTCGCCGGCTTTTCTATTCAAAAGATCTCTCCGATCTCTTTCTCGAGCTCCGCGGCGGTCATGCCCGCCAGTCCGGCGGCCCTGCCGACATCGAGGATATCCGCCGCGACGGCGTAGTGGAGGAGCCGGCGGAACCGGGTCGCCCGCTCCCGGCCCCCATAAGCCACGGGCTCCGTGACCGCCCAACCCTTCGCCTTGATCGTTTCGCGGAAGGCCCGGAGCTGCCTGTCGCTAACCAATCCCAGCCCGTGCGCCCGGTACATGATGGCCTGCAGCGAGACGCCGTAGGTCTCTTTGATCTCGGCGAGGTCGCCCAGCGTCACCTTGCGCCGCGACGGCATGAAGGCCTTCTCGAGCGCGGCCCGCGGCAGCAGGAACGCCGCGCCGAAGGCGTGGCATTCGCCTTCCGGGCTTTCAGCGGACCTGAAATCGCACAGCACGTGCCCGAGCTCATGGGCGGCCGTGAACCGGATCCTGTCGGCGGGAAAGGCCATGTTCACGGCGACAAACGGCCGCTCCCCGTACCTCCCCGAAAGCCCCTCGAAGCCGTCAAGGCCCCGCGTCTCATAGACCCTGATGCCCTTGTCCTCGAGCAGTCCGAGCAGATTGACGATCGGGCCGGAGCCGAGCTCCCAGCGGCCCCTGACCTCCGTTGCCGCCTCCTCGACATCCTCGCGCGCCCGGGCGGGACGGCCGCCGATCGGGCTCTCGAACTCCGCCTTCAGGCCCAGGATCGATTCGAGCTCCTGGTACTTCCGGAGGTGGTCGGCGATCCGGTACCTGAGGGCCGACTCGGTCTTGGCCGACAGCCGCTCCCCCGCCCGGAAACGGATCTCCTCGAGCGTGGCTCCGGCCTCCCAGTGCCTGAGGAGCTGGGCCCGCCGGCGGGAGAGCGAGATGAATCCTTCGTCCAGAGGCGCCAACGCCGCCCTCCCGGGGCTCGCGTGGACCTCCTCATCGGATGTCTTCTTCGCGACGTCAGCAGCCCAGTTCACGACGTGGGAATGGAGCCGTTCCTTCCGTCCTTCTTCGCCGGCGATCTTCGCCAGCGCTTTCTCTTCACGCCTCGATCGCAGACGGCTCAGCAGCCGGGCCCGCCGGAACACCGGCCGTTCCTGGCTGCCAAAATCGAACAGCGAAGGGCTCGCCGTCGATTGCGCTTCGATCATATCCGCATCGCCAATCCGGAGCGGCGACGCGCCCCAGGTGGCGATCTTGAGGACCTCGACCAGCTTATGGAGGACCTCGGGCGACGGCATCATCTGGCCCTGCTCATACTTGCTGATGGCCTGCTTGGTAACGAGCCCGCCCAGCTTCCCGGCCAGGTCCTCCATGCTCAGCCCGGCCATCTTCCGGGCAGCCCTGAGGCGCGCCCCGAACGGCGTTTCCGGAACGTTGCGGCCCTTGTCGCGTGTCATTCGTTATCCCTTATGGTTGACATTATACAATTATATGGGTCATATGTCAACCCCCTGAGCCATAAATTCTCTGATCCTCATTATTGCTTTGTTTTCTTATAATTAGAAGGCGCTGACAGCGCGTCTGCCCAAACCCGATGATTTTAGCCTGGAAAGCCTCGTGCCGCGTCGGGCGTCATGATTTGTCCGCCCGGGCGCCCCGACTCAGCGTCCCGGCTGATGGGCTTCCCGGGTGCTCCGGCCCCCGCCTCGCTTGCTCCCCTTCTGTGCGGAGCTCTTGAGCTTGTTCAACTGGGCTTTGGCCGTCTCGACGGCCTTCCGGATCTCGTCGTTATCCGGCTCGAAAGCCAGGAGGTCCCCCCACAACGTGATCGCGCTTTCAAGGTTCCCGTTCCGATATTCCTGGAGGCCGCCGTTGGTCAATCCGGACGAGCACTTGCGGACCGCTTCCGCCAGCTCCTGCCGGCTCACCCCCCTCGCCGCCGCTCCTGCGGCTCCGCCGGAGGACTCGATGTTCTTGAGAAGAAGGCTGTTGATCTTCCCGGCCAACCCGTAATCCTTCGCCGCGAACGCCTTGTCTCCGATGGCCTTGATCTCGCCGACCTTTTTCGCGTACGCCGCCTTCACGGCCTTATCGCCGGGATATTCCTTGAGGGCGGTCTGGTACATCGCCAGGGCCTTGGCGTGGTTGCCGGCGCCGACCTCCTCCCGGAACTGCCGGTCGCATAGCCCGAGAAGGCAATCCCTCAGGCCGGCCTCGAGGTCGGTCTTCGTGAACGAGAGCCTCGGCGCGAGCGCCGAGAATCCGTCCCAATCCTCTGCGAGGACCCGGTATGCGCCCTGCGCCGTCGTGTAGCTTCCCTTCCCGCGGGCCTCGTCACCGGCGCTCTTGACGTCTTCGATCATCGCGAGGTAGGCCGACACGACCTTGCCGTCTCCCCGGTCCTTCACGTAGAGGCTCCGGTGGAACTCGATCGCCTTCGCGTAATCTCCGGCGGCGAAAGATGCCGCGGACTCCGATGAGGCCTGTTTCAGGGGAGCCTTTCCGAGCGATGCGCACGCAACAACGCTCAGAACTGAAAGGACCAACGCGACCGCCTTGATCGCCCCGACCATATTTCTTGTTCCGTTCATGATGCCATCCTCGGTTCGGCCGCGACCGCCACGGCCGGGCCCTGCTTCTCGTTGAGATCCAGAAATACCCGGGCGAATTCCGGGTTGAACTGCTTGCCGGCCGAAGCCCTGATGATGTCCAGGGCGCTTTCGATGGTCAGCGCCTGCCGGTAGGGCCGGTCGGACGTCATGGCGTCGAACGCATCGGCCAGGGAGATGATGGCCGCCTCTTCCGGAATGGACTCCCGGCTCAAGCCGTCCGGATAGCCGGTCCCGTCGTGCCACTCGTGATGATGCCGGACGGCCGGGATGTACTTGTAGAGCGAGCGCGCCTTGCTCAAGATCTCGGCCCCGTAGGCAGAGTGATTCCGCATTTCCTTGAACTCGTGAGGATTCAGGCGCCCTTTCTTGTGCAGGATGGAGTCCGGGATCCTGATCTTGCCGACGTCGTGGAAGAGGCAGGCGATCTCGATCTCCTCAACCTGTTCCGGACTCAGCCCGAGTTCCCGGGCGAGTTCGACCGCGTACTGGGCGACCCGCGTCGAATGCCCCAGCGTGTAACGGTCCCGTGCTTCGATGGCCGCGGCCAGGACGCGGACCGTCGAAACGTAGGCCTCTTCGAGCTCGTGCGCATACTGGCCAAGCTTCTCCCGCTGGCCGGTGATGAGCGAGGACATCTCGTTGAAGCTGGACGTCAGGCGGCCGAGCTCGTCATCCGAATAGACGCGGAGGGGCTTGCTCCGCTGACCCCGCTTGAGCTCTTCGACGCCGGTCGCGAGCTCCTTGACCGGCCGCGTCAGCCTCGAGGACACGGCGATGCTGCTGGCCAGCCCCAGAACGAGGATGACGGCGAAGACCGGGATGACCTTGTGCCGGGCCTCGGTCTGGGCGGCGAGCAGGACGGACCACTCGACGTTCAGGAGGACCGAGCCAAGGTCTTTCTCCATGAAGACGATCCGGCTCTCGATCGCGAAAGACGCGCCGGCCGGCGCGGCCCCCTCGAGCAGGCGCGTCCCGTCCGCTTCCTCGAAGACGACCCGCCCGGCCTCAGGCGCCAGCCGCGACCCTGTCCGGCCCGCGTCGCTGTGGACGACGATCGTTCGGTCGGTGCTGAGAATAGCGATCGAGGTGATATCGGGGTTGCTTTCCTTGATCTTGAAGACCATGTTATCGAGGGCGAGGAGGTCCTTGAGGATGAGGTCGTAACCGGCCGACGAGGCGATGCTCCGGCTGAGCGACTCGGCCCTCTTGACGATCTCGCCCTTGATGTGGCTGTTCAGGATCCGGATGGTGATGACATAGGAGACGACGACGGTCGCCACGAGGAGCAGGAGGACGTAGAGTGTCGCCTTGGCCCGGAGGCCTTTGAAGGATAGGAGGCCCACCCCGCCACGGGTCGGGGTGACGGTTCCCGCCGGGCGGGCCGCTCCCGCGTTATCCGGACGAACATCGGACGCCGACATGATCAACACCTATGTATCAGGATAAGCCGGGCCGAACGGAACTGACATCCCTCGCCGCGATGAATTTGGAGGTGAGTCTCCGAGGCGGGCCTCACCCCCCGGGGTGAGGAAACCGGCTGCCCTTGATATCCGCCGGCCCTTCTGATAAATAGTCCGTAACGGGGGTTGTTGTGGATATCTCGCCAAAAGTCGTTTTCACGGCCAGGACCTCGGGAGATGTCCTTATCTTCGACATCGAGGGAGAGCTGTCCCGAAGGACCTCTTCCATCCCGACTCTGAGCGAGCTCGTCAAGACGCAGTTGAGCTTGGGGAAGCGCCAGATCCTCATCGATTTCGAAAAGGCCAGGTTCGTCGACAGCTTCGGAGTCGGGGAATTGATCGCCAGCTATACCTCGACACAGAATCGAGGAGGCCTCTTCAAGGTCTGCCGGCTCCCCGACAGTCTCCTCCTGGTGTTTATGATCACCCAGCTCGACAAGGTCATCAAGGTCTATCGGACCGAAAAGGACGCCCTGGAGGCCTTCGCCGATCCGATCGCGCCCCGCTGAACCAAACGGCTCTTGGCGCCTTGACCTCTTTTCCCGGCACGGAGTATGATTCCTTGACGCGGGACGCTCCCTTTTGACGTCCTGCGATCGCGAAAAAGGAGTCCCCTCATGAATCGAACCAAGGCCGCCGGCACCGTCATTCGCCCCCTCGCCGTGATAACTCTCGTGTTCCTGGGCGTTGTCTTCGCGGCCTCCGCCCCGAATCCTCCGGCCAGCGCCTGCATGTCCGCGCAGCCGGCCTCCGAAAACGGTCCGGCGTGGCTGCGGTACCCGGCGATATCGCCCGACGGCCAGACGATCGTCTTCGCCTATAAGGGCGACATCTACCGCGTCGCGGCTTCGGGCGGCGCCGCCATCCCCCTGACGACGCACGAAGCCCACGACTCTATGCCCGTCTGGAGCCACGACAGCCGGGCGATCGCCTTTGCCAGCGACCGCTATGGCAATTTCGATGTCTTCGTCATGCCCGCGTCCGGCGGCGAGGCCCGGCGCCTGACCTTCCACTCCGCCTCCGAGCTTCCCTGTTCGTTCACGCCGCACGATAAGTCCGTCCTTTACAGCGCGGCCCGGCTCGACACAGCGGCCAACCGCCTCTTCCCCGCCGGTTCCCAGCCCGAGCTCTATCGCGTCCCCGTTGACGGCGGCCGCACCGTCCAGGTCCTGGCCACGCCGGCCGAGGACGCCCGTTACAGCCGCGACGGCCGCTTCCTCATCTATCACGACAAGAAGGGCGGCGAGAACGAGTGGCGCAAGCACCACAAGTCCGCTATCACCCGCGACATCTGGGTCTACGACACCCAGAACAAGATTCACCACCTCATCACCTTTTTCCCTGGCGAGGACCGCACGCCCGTCTTCACGCTCGACGAGAAGGGCTTCTATTACCTGAGCGAAGAGAGCGGTTCGTTCAACGTTCATCGCCTGGCGACGGGCGATGATGCCTCGGTCCAGATCACGAAGTTCAAGACCCACCCCGTCCGGTTCCTCTCGCTTGCCGACGACGGGACCCTCTGCTTCGGCTACGACGGCGCGATCTACACCCAGCGCGACGTGGCCGGCGCCGAACCGCGCCGGGTGCCCATCACGCTCGCCGCCGACCTCCGGTCCAACAACGAGATCATCGTCCCCATCAGCGGCGGGGCCCGCGAGTTCGCCGTCTCGCCGAGCGGCAAGGAGATCGCCGTCGTCGCCCGGGGCGGCATCTTCGCGACGAGCGTCGACGGCGGCGTCACCAAGCGCGTCACATCTCCCTTCGGCAACGAGTCAGCCGTCTCCTTCTCTCCCGACGGGAACGCCCTCGTCTATAACTCGGAGCGTGACGGCCATTGGGGCATCTTCGAGACACGGCGCACGCGCTCTGAGGAGCCCTACTTCTACGCCTCGACGGTCCTCAAGGAAACGCCGCTCATCGTGAACGACCGCCAGAACACCCAACCCGCCTATTCCCCCGACGGAAAGGAGCTCGCTTTTGTCGAGGACCGCGCGACCCTTAAGGTCCTCAACCTCGCCTCCGGGCAAACGCGGACCCTCCTCACCGCGAAGGAGCTCGCCCCGTCGGCCGACGGCAGCCAATACTACCAGTGGAGCCCCGATGGACGCTGGATCCTGTTCGAATACTCCGTCCCCGGTTTCGCCCCCGGCGAGGTCGGCCTCATCAGGGCCGACGGCTCAGAAAAGGCCATCAACCTGACAGAAAGCGGCTTTGAGGACCGGCGGGCCAAATGGATCCTCGGCGGCCAGGCCATGATCTGGGCCAGCAACCGCGACGGCATGAAGGCCGCGGCCTGGAGCGGCGGAGCGCAGAACGATGTCTACGCCCTGTTCTTCACCAAGGACGCGTGGGACCGTTTCCGCCTGACCAAGGAGGAGGCGGCGCTGCTCAAGGAGATCGAGGAAAAGAAGGACAAAGCCAAGGCCGGCGAGCCCAAAGACAAGAAGGAGCCCGCAGAGAAGGAGAAGAAGGAGGAGATCAAGCCTCTCGTCATCGACTGGGGCGGCCTTCCCCTGCGCAAGGTCCGCCTGACCATCCACTCCTCCTCCCTCGGCGACGCCCTGGTCAACAAGGACGGCGACACGCTCTACTACCTCGCGCGCTTCGAACGGGGCATGAACCTCTGGACGACGAACCTTCGGACGCGCGAGACCAAGATGCTCGTCACTCTGAACGCCAACGGCGGCCAGATCGCCTGGGACAAGGAGCAGAAGTCGATCTTCCTCCTTGCCGACGGCGGCCTGTCCAAGATAGATCCCGCGGCGGGCAAGCGTGAAACGATCGGCATCAAGGGCGAAATGACCGTCGACCTCGCCGCTGAGCGCGCTTCCCTATTCGAGCACGTCTGGCGCCAGACGAATGAGACATTCTACAGGGCGGGCTTTCACGGGGCCGACTGGAGCAGCCTCAAGCCCGTTTACCAGAAACACCTCCCCGGCCTCGGCGACGGCTACGACTTCGCCGAGCTCCTGTCGGAGATGCTGGGCGAGCTCAACGTCAGCCACAGCGGGGCACGCTACGGACGGTCGATGGAGAACGCCGACGAGACGGCCTCGTTCGGCGCCTTCTTCGACCCGGCCTATGCAGGGCCGGGCGTCAAGGTCGTCGAGGTCATCGCCGGCGGGCCGCTCGACAAGGCCGGGCTCGACCTCGCTCCGGGAGCGATCATCGAAGCCATCGACGGCGAGACGATCGCCGCGGATATGGACCTCGAGCGCTACCTCAACCGCAAGGCCGGGAAGAACGTCCTGCTCACCGTGTCGGGCCCGGCGATTGCCGCCGGGGCCAAGACGGCCAAGGGGGCTGCGGCGGCGACGGTGCCCGCCAAGCGTGACATCACCGTGAAGCTCATCTCGCCGCGCGAGGAGAGCAATCTGCTCTACCGGCGCTGGGTCCTGCGCAACCAGGCCGAGGTCGAGCGCCTGAGCGGCGGCCGGCTCGGCTACATCCATGTTCCCGGCATGAGCGACAGCGCCTATCGCTCGGCCTACGAGGAGGTCATGGGCAAGTTCGCCGAAAAGGCGGGGCTGGTCGTCGACACCCGGTTCAACGGCGGGGGCGACCTCGTCGCCGATCTGGACATGTTCCTGAGCGGCAAGAAGTTCTTCGATTACACGACCGACACGCGGAGCAACGGCTACGAGCCCAACTTCCGCTGGACCAAGCCGAGCATCTCGATCGTCGGAGAGGCCCAGTACAGCGACGGCCACTGTTACGCCTTCGCCTACCAGTTCCTCAAGATCGGCAAGCTCGTCGGCATGCCGGTGCCCGGCACGTGCTCTTTCGCCGGGTGGGAGATGCTCGGGGACAGCGGCGTGCGCTGGGGCGTCGTCCCGCTCGGCGTTAAAGCGCCCGGCGTCGGCTACCTCGATAACCACCAGACCGAGCCGGATATCAAGGTCAGGAACTCGTACGAGGAGGCCGTCAAGGGCCGCGACGAGCAACTCGAAGCCGCCGTCGCCGAGCTCCTGAAAGAGATAAAGTAGAGGACACACTGCCCATTCCCGATTTTTCGAAGGGCCTCATGTCTTGATTGACGCCGCCGTCGTCCCTGAAGATGTATAAACCGGTCGCACCCGAGCTCTACCTTGATGTTACCACGCGCGCGGAGTGGCGCGCCTGGCTGCGCCGGCACTACAAGTCCGCCACGGTCGTCTGGCTCGTCTTCCACAAAAAGCACACGGGCCGGCCCCGCGTCGCTTACAACGACGCCGTCGAGGAGGCCCTGGCCTTCGGCTGGATCGACAGCACGGCGCACAGACTCGATGAGGACCGCTACGCCCAGCGGTTCTCGCCCCGGCGGCCTGGCAGCTCCTACTCCGAATCAAACTTGGCCCGGCTCCGGGCCATGGCGGCCAAGGGCAAGATCGTCCCCGAGGTCCTGGAGAAAGTCCAGCCGCTTCTCGCCAAGAAACCGGTTGTCGTTCCCGTCGATATCCTGACCGCGCTCAAGGCCGACCGGGAAACCTGGAAGAACTTCCGGGCATATTCCGACTCCTATCAGCGGATCCGCATCGGCTATATCGAGGGGGCCCGCAACCGCCCGGACGAATTCGCCAAGCGCCTCCGCAATTTCCTCAAAATGACGAAAGAAAACCGCATCATCGGCTTCGGCGGCATTCACGAGCACTACTGACGAAGGAGAACGATCCATGAAAACGCGCCCCGCCCTGATCGCCTCGTTGACGCTCCTGCCCCTGCTTGCCGCCCTCTTCGCCCCTCCCAAGCTCGCGGCCCAGACATTCGACCCGAAGCTCTTCGGCGAATTGCACTGGCGGTCGATCGGCCCTTACCGGGCCGGGCGCACCCGGGCCGTCGCCGGCGTTCCCTCGCAGCCCAACATCTTCTACATGGGCGTCTGCAACGGCGGCGTCTGGAAGACGACCGACTACGGCCGCACCTGGCGCCCCCTCTTCGACGACCAGCCGACGGGCTCGATCGGCGCGATCGCCGTCGCGCCCTCGGACCCCGACGTCGTCTACGTCGCGTCGGGGGAAGGCCTCCAGCGGCCCGACCTCTCCGTGGGCGACGGCATCTACAAATCGACCGACGCCGGACTCACCTGGGCCCGCCTCGGACTTCGCGACGGCCAGCAGATCCCCCAGATCATCGTCGATCCCCGCAATTCCGACCGCGTCTTTGCCGCGGTCCTCGGCCATCCCTACGGCCCGAACGACGAACGCGGCATCTACCGCTCCCTTGACGGCGGACGCACGTTCGCGCGCGTCCTCTACGTCGACGAGAACACCGGGGGCTCCGAGCTCGCTTTCGATCCTTCGAACCCGGCCGTCGTCTATGCCGGCCTCTGGGAATCCAGGCAGGGCCCGTGGGAGAACGCCGCCTGGAGCGGCACGAACGGCGGCCTCTTCAAGTCGACGGACGGCGGCACGACCTGGAACGAGCTCCATCTTTTCCCGCCGCCCGGCGCGAAGCCTGAAAGCGCGCCCGCCGCCGCTGCCGGCGCCGCCGCCTCTTCGCCCGAGGAGATCGTCCAGATCAACCTCAGCCTCGCCCCGACCGACCCGCGCCGCATCTACGCGGCGGTGGCCCTGGCGCGCGGCACGGCCCTCTTCCGCTCCGACGACGCCGGGGCCACCTGGACGCGCCTCCCCGACACCCGCCCGGCCGGGCGCATCGGCGGCGGCGATCTGCCCCGCCTAGCCGTCCACCCGACCGACCCCGACACCGTCTTCGTCGCCTCGACCGTCTCCTGGAAATCGACCGACGGCGGCCGGACCTTCCGCGCCTTCAAGGGCGCCCCGGGCGGGGACGACTACCAGAACCTCTGGATCAACCCGGCTAATCCGGACATCCTCCTTTACGCCAGCGACCAGGGCGCCGTCATCACCGTCAACGGCGGCGAGTCCTGGAGCTCCTGGTACAACCAGCCGACGGCCCAGCTCTACCACGTCGCGACCGACAACGCCTTCCCCTACCGCGTCTACAGTGGACAGCAGGAGAGCGGATCGGCCGGCGTCTCGAGCCGGGGCGACGATGGCCGCATCACCTTCCGCGAGTGGCGCCCCGTCGGCGTCGACGAGTACGGCTATGCCGCGCCCGATCCGCTCGATCCGGATATCGTCTACGGGGGCCGCGGCGTCACCCGCTGGGACCGGCGCACCGGCCAGGTCCAGACGGTCGGGCCGCGAGTCGCGCGCAGCGCCGATTGGCGCACCCTCCGCACCCAGCCCGTCCTCTTCTCTCCTCTCGATCCGCAGACGCTCTACTTCGCGGCCAACACGCTCTGGAAGACCCGTAACGGCGGACAGTCCTGGACGCAGATCAGTCCCGACCTCACCCGCAAGACCTGGGAGGTGCCGGCGACGGTCGGCAAATACCGGGACGAGGCCTCGGCCCAGCCGTCCCAGCGCGGCGTCATCTATACGGTCGCCCCGTCCTATGTCGACCCGAACGTCATCTGGATCGGCACGGACGACGGCCTCATCCACGTCACGGCCGACGGCGGGCTCCACTGGACCGACGTGACGCCGCCGCAGCTTGCGCCCTGGGCCAAGGTCTCGATCATCGACGCCGGGCGCTTCGACGCCCAGACCGCCTACGCCGCGGTCAACACCATCCGCCTCGACGACATGCGGCCGCACCTCTACCGCACCCACGATCTCGGCCGGACCTGGGTCGAGATCGTCGAGGGCATCACCGGCGCGGCGCCGGCGAACGCGGTCCGCGAGGACCCGTTCCGGCGCGGCCTCCTCTACGCGGCCACCGAGCGCGAGGTTTTCGTCTCCTTCGACGACGGCGGGCATTGGCAATCGCTCCGCCTGAACATGGCCCCGAGCTCGGTCCGGGACATCATCGTCAAGGACGACGACCTGGTCGCGGCCACGCACGGCCGGGGCTTCTGGATCCTGGACGACGTCTCCCCGCTGCGCCAGCTCGATGGGAGCGTGGCGGGGGCGGCGGCCGGCGCGGCCGAAGCGACCCTGTTCAAGCCGAGCGTCGCGACGCGCGTCCGCTACAACATGAACACCGACACACCCCTGCCGCCCGACGAGCCCGGCGGCGAGAACCCGCCCGATGGCGCCGTCATCGACTACGCCCTGGCGGTCGACGCCGCCGGACCGGTCACGCTGGAGATCGTCGACGGGGCTGGCCGGATCATCAGGCACTACTCGAGCGAAGACAAGGGGACGCTCCCGACGCCGGAATCGGCGCCCGTCCCCCTCTATTGGTATCGCAAGCCGCTCACGCTCAAGGCGACGGCCGGCATGCATCGCTTCCTCTGGGATATGCGTTATCAGCCGATCGAAGGCGGAGGCGGCCGCGGCGGACTGCCTATTTCCGCAACGCCCCACAACACCGCGCCGACGCCGAATTCGATCTGGGCACCGCCCGGCTTATACGCCGTCAAGCTCACGGTCGGGGGGAAGACCTACAAACAGCCTCTGAACGTGCGGCTGGATCCACGCGTCAAGATCACGGCGGCCGGCCTGGCCCTGTTGTCCGAGATGTCCCTCGCCCTCTACGACGGCATCCTCGAATCGCAGCGGGGCCTGCAGGAGGTGCGTGCGATCCGGGCCCAGATCAAGAAAGCCGGGGACGCCGCCGCGGCGGCCGGGCGCCCGGCGCCGGTCCTCGAGGCCATCGCCGAGATCGATAAAAAAGCCGCCGGCCTCGAGGGCGGGATGGGAGGAGCGGGGGCCCCGCCGGCGGGGCCCGGCGGACCGGGAGCGTCCGGTCCCGACACGCTCGCATCGATCGGCGGCTCGCTCATTTCCCTCATGACCATGCTGCAGGCCGCGGACGCGGCGCCGACCGCCCAGCTCGCGGCAGCCGTCGAGGAGCGGCTGGGCGCCCTGCGCCGGCTCCTCGAGAGGTTCGACGATTTGAAGACCCGCGATATGACCGGTCTCGGCGAGTTGATCAGGATCCCCGCCCGGCAGGCCGGGAAGCGCCCGCATGACATGGCATCTTAAAGTCCGACGGAGGGATCACGGCCGGCATTGAGACAAGTCCGGCTCCCCGCGCGTCTCTTCTTGTAGCGCGGCCGTCTTTCGAGGAGAATGCGCCTATGAGGTCAAAGAGCGCCGTGGGGCCGAAATCCGCGGCGTCCGCGATCGAGATCAATCCCGGTTTCCGGCGGGCCCTCGACATCATGGAAGAGACCTCGCGCCACGTCTTCATCACCGGCAAGGCCGGGACCGGCAAGTCGACCCTCCTCGAGCTCTGGCGCGGCCAGACGCAGAAGAAGATCGCCGTCCTGGCCCCGACCGGGGTCGCCGCCCTGAACGTCCGCGGCCAGACGATCCACTCGTTCTTCGGGTTCAAGCCCGATGTCACCCCGGAGGCCGTCCGAAAGCTCGGCCGGGGCCGGGGCGCGGCCGCCGACCGTGCCGCCCTCTACCGCAACCTCGACGCCATCGTCATCGACGAGGTGTCCATGGTCCGGGCC
>Ga0105107_10000551_pt1 | contig 24005 bp, 23 predicted proteins | sample PPLLaktember2015_6_FD_79335 | JGI IMG/M metagenome (GOLD analysis project Ga0105107, IMG submission 79335) | Freshwater sediment microbial communities from Prairie Pothole Lake near Jamestown, North Dakota, USA - PPLs Lake P8 Core (1) Depth... | ecosystem: Environmental > Aquatic > Freshwater >... | reverse complement strand
CGCCGGATGCGCTTCGGTGCGGTGGTGACCGGTTCGGAACTCAACGCGGGGTTGGTCAAGGACGAGTTCGACCGCTACGTCGGGCAAAAAGCCCAGGATTACGGCTGCACCTACGTCCGCAAGATCCTCGTCCCCGACGAGCCCGAGCGGATCGCCGCGGCGCTGCGCGAACTGGTGGATCTCGGCTGCGAGCTGATCATCTTCGGTGCCGGTCACATGGCACCGCCTTCGCCGAAATTGTCAAGCTGCCGGCCTTCCAGGTCACGTTGGTCGACAACCGGCCGGAGTTCGCCAACAGCCGGCGGCTGCCCTGGGCCGACCAGGTGGTGGCGGAGGCGCGGCCGGGCGCATTCAATCCCCATCCTGGATCGCATCGAGTCCCAAAGATCCGCGATCAGGTAAGCCTCAAACGCCTTGACAAGCCCGCTGCGGCTATTACGTTGGTTTAAATTGGTCGGTTTAGCGCGGGCAAGATCATCATGGCCACCGTGCACCTGTATCGAGGGTCCTTATGGCCGTGGGGCTTTCCAACTCGTGTCATGCCCTCATTACCGTTAATGGCCATCTGAAATACAGATCCCCCGGCTTGCCTGGGAAGCTTGCGCATCAAAGCCGCCAATCATCCCCCCGATTCGCGCACCGGCCCGGCCGCACCCAGCGGCTCTTGGTCGTGTTTCAGACGCTGCGTTTTCATCATCCCTCAGAAGGAGGCCGCCATGCAAATCCAGTCTTTTGCCACCCGATTGACCGCCCTGTTTGCCGTCGCCCTGATGGCGGCGGCTGCAATTCCGGCTTTCGCCGCTGAAACCTATCAGGTGGATACTGCCCACACCTACGTTCTGTTCAAAGTCAAACACCTTGATATCGGGTATTCCTACGGGCGTTTCAACGGGGCCAGCGGTGAACTGCAATGGGACGACGCCACTGCGACGATCCGCTCCATCGCGATGCAGGTAAACACCCAGGACGTTGACACGGATGTCGACAAGCGCGACGAGCACCTGCGCAGCGCCGACTTCTTCAACGTCGAAAAGTTCACCACCATCACCTTCAAGAGTACCGCGGTCAAAAAACTGGCTGCGGACAGCTTTGAGATCACCGGCGACCTGACCCTGCTCGGCCAGACACGGCCGGTGACCGTCACTGCCCGTCAGACCGGAGCCGGCAAAGATCCCTGGGGAAAGTTCCGGCGGGGCTTCGAAACCGAATTTAGCATCAAGCGCAGTGACTGGGGGATGGACTTCATGCTCGAAGGGGTCAGTGACGAGGTAGACTTGACGGTCAGCGTCGAAGCTATCCTGCAACAATGAGAAAGCAGAATGAGGGATTTTTTCAAAGCCGCGAAACCGTTTAAGGCCTTACTGGCCGCAGGCACCTTGCTGCCGGTGCTCCTCGGCGGGCCGGCATTTGGTGCGGCGCCTGAAGCAGAACAGCTGATCGTGTTCGTTCAGCCCGGCCTCTCCGAGGTAGACCGGGTTTTCAGCGACAGCCAGCTGCCGGCCATCGGCGAGGTCGCATCCGCCATGGGGGTGCCGCTGCACGTTGTCGCGGCCGGAAACGGCGCCCCCGCGGAAGTCGCCATCACCCCCCTGATCGTGTACCAAAACCACCGCGGTCGCTCCATCTACCAGGGGCGCACGACCACCCCCAGCCGTATCCGCAACTTCCTGCGCACCTCCCGCTTCGTCCCCCAGGGGGAGGCGCCCAACCGCCGGGAGCGGATACCCGTCTGGTCAAACGGCCGCAGCCAAACCTGGGCGCCGCTGAAAGTGGCATCGGTCACCGGGACGCAACCGGCGGGCTACCGCCACGAGGCCTTTCTGGAAGAAGCGCTGGAGAGCATCGGCCGCGGCTTGACGCACTTTCAATTCCAGCCCGCGGCGGACCTGGGGCGTGCCGACAGGGGGTTTTACATGGACTTTTACCCCTGGCTGTCCCCGGAGGGCACGCTCTATCTCTCGATGGCGCTCTATTCCCAGTTTCACTGCAAGGCGCCGATCTTCGAGAAAAAACAGGACCCGCTGGTCGGGCCCTGGAAGGAGCGCCGGAAGCTCTTCGAACAGGCGGCCGCCCTGATGGAAGCCGCGGTGGTCCGGCAGATTCGGAGCCCGGAGACCGGTGACGCCTTCGATCCGGTGGCAGACACGCTCCCGAGCGCGAGCTGGGAGCAGATCGGCTTCCCGCTGCCCGCGGCGCCTTCCCAGGCGGCTGCCGAGAGCGCGTTCGACGTCGCCCTTGCGCGGGTCTGGACCCTGGAAAAACCGGGTCCCGACGATCCCCCGATGATCCAGTTTCGCTTCGCGTCCCCCTTAGACAACTATGCGGGGGAGGTCAAAGACGCCGCAGGTCAATTTTCGCTGGTGAAAACCCTTGCCCTGGAAGGCACCACCGGGTTGGTTGAGATCGACACCCGCAGCGCGGTCACCATGGGCGAGCCGGTGCTGGATGAGGCCATCCGCGGCAGCGCGCTGCTGGGCGTCAGAACCTTTCCGCATGCCCGCTTTGTTGTCGAGGCGATCAGCAGTGACGGGCAGCCGCTTTCCTACGGACGGCTGACGCCGGCGGCGGTCACCGGCACTTTCACCCTGAAGGGAACAAGCGTGCCGCTCGCGGTCGTTGCGGAATTCGAGCCGGTTATCGGCGCGGACGGCGGCCCGCGTCTCCTGGTGCGCACCGCCTTCCAGATCGACCTGCGGACATTCGACATCGAGGGCGCCGACGGCCCCGAACCGGCCAAATACACCCTGCTCCTCGACGTCAACCTCAAGCTGAAGCCCGCCCCGGGAGAGTGAGGCGCGCTGCCTATTCACCGCCCGCTGCGCGCGAAACGCAAAGAACGCTGAGGAAGCTGTTTCGTTTTCCCCCCGTTGGCGGGGAAAGCCGCAGGCCCTGACAATCGGCCTAGGCGCTGCCCGGGAGATCCTCTTTGTGGTGGATCAGCATGCCGAGCGTGATGGTGTCCAGCCGCTCAAACATGGCCTGGCTGGCCTCGATCCAGACCCATCGCGAGAGGCAATCCCCGGCGTGGTTGCAGATGCCGCAGAGCTTGTCGCCGCGCTCGGCGCAATCGGTGATGGCCGTTTTGCCCTCCAGCACCCGGACAATGTCACCGATGCGGATCTCTTCCGGTGCCTTGGCCAGCTGATGCCCCCCGAATGGTCCCCGCTGGCTGTGGACGATTCCGGCCTTCTTGAGCTTGGGAATCAATTTTTCTAAATACTTCAATGATATATTTTGTCTTTTGGCGATATCGCCCAACGGCACGGGACCCTCGCTGCCGTGAATGGCCATGTCCAGAAGCATTCGGGTGCCGTATCGACTTTTGGTTGTCAGGCGCATGACAAAGGTCTCGCTGATGGGGGAATGCATTGAGGCGGTGGATGCGCGCGCATAGGCATCGCGGTGGCTTACGGTTTCAGGGCACACCGGTTTGTCAAGGGCTGTCGTCACCGTGCGCACAGTTAGGGGAGCCGAGGGGTCCTGCGGGCGGATCGATGTGCAACTGGTCGGGTTCGGGGTTGCGGGGGGGCACCTCATGCATCGGCAATTCCGATGCCGGGAGCTTGTCCGGACGATGCCGGGGCAGGAGAATCAGAAAGCGCGAGCCTTGACCGGGCGATGACGTCACCCGGATGCTCCCCCCGTGCTGGGTGATCACATGGTTGGCGATGAACATTCCCAGCCCCGTGCCCTTTGATCCCTTGGAGGAAAAAAAGAGCGTAAACATCTTTTCCTGGGTCTCGCGATCCATGCCCATGCCGTTGTCGATCACTTCAAAGCAGATCCGGTCCGGGCCGTCGGGCCGGGCCTGAAACCAGACCTCATGATCGGATTGGCTCTGGTCGTGAATGCAGGCCTCTACGGCGTTTTCGAGGAAATTGACCAGCGCCGCCTGCAGCCAGTTCGCGTCGGCTTCGCACATCCCGAGAGCCGGGTCGATATCGGTTTTTAAAGAAACCCGCTGACGCTCGGCCACCGGATAGACGGTGGCCACCACCGTGCGCGCCAGACGATGGGCGTCCACCTCCCGGTACTGCAATTCGCGGCTTTTGGCATAGTACAGGATTTCCAGCACCATCTTGCGGATGCGGTCGGTCATTTGACGAATCTGGCCGAAGGCGTGCTGAATCCGGTCGGGGTCCTGGCGCTTCAAGCCGGTCTCGAGCTGGTAAATCCCGCCGTCGAGCGCGGTCAGCATGCCCTTGACCCCATGGGACATGGAACCGAGCATCAGGCCTAAGGAAACCAGGTGGTCCTGGAGCTTGCGGATCTGGGTGATGTTGGTGGACATCTCCATCACCTGGGTGATATTGCCCCGTTCGTCGCGGATCGGGGCCGTCCAGGTCAGCACGTTGTATTGACGTCCGGACCTGGAGGTGACGATCTCTTCGGTCTGATGGGACTTGCCGTCCTTGAAGGTGTCGGCCACCGGGCAGTTGGGGCACTGGGTGGAACGATGCTTGTAAACCTCGTAGCAAAAGGCCCCCACCTGCGTGCCAAAATCCTTCTTGAACAACCGGTTGGCGGCGGTGATGCGAAACCGGCGGTCCTGCACCGAAATGTAGCACGGCACTTCGTCGAAAAGCTGCTGGTAGGAAACCTGAGCCGTATACAGGTCGTCGAGCCGCGCCGTGTAGCGGTATAGTTTGGATTTGAGGGAAATCCACTCCCTGGCCTGCCGCAGCATATGATCCAGCGCCAGGCTGTTGACCGGTTTGCTCAAAAATCCCAGGGCATCGGAACCGAGTTGCTCCATGAACGGGGCTAAAAGTTCTTCCGCGGTAAAAACGATCAGTTGGGTCAGTGGCTGATCGGCCTTGAAACGGCGCAGCAGCGCTACGCCTTTCACGCGGCCGGCGAAAATGGGGTCGGCCAGGACGATCTTGTGGGCGTGTCTTTCGAACAAACCTGCGGCGTCGGCCTCACATCCGGCGATATCCACGGCAAATTGTTGCCGTGCCAGATACGTGGCCAGCGCCTCGGCAAGCGAGGTGTCCGAGTCGATGATAAGCAGCGTTACGGTCATTGGCTTGCCCCGCTATTTCGGATATCGGCGCTATCGGTTCGGATGTTGGCTTGCATCACATCAGGGTGTCGCGCACGATTTTGAGCAGCTGCTCCCGGTCGAAAGGCTTGGTGAGGGTGGCCACCGCCTTGCCGATGGCGTATTCGTTGCCGGACATGCCGCTGATGACGATCACCGGGGTGTTCTTGATTTCGGGATCCTGGCTCATTTTGCGGTAAAAGCGCGGCCCCCATTCGCCTGGCATCTCCAGGTCCAGGGTGATTAGATCGGGTTTTTCGCGGCGCGCCATCTCCAGACCGGTCTGGGCGTCCGGCGCATGACAGGTTTGGTAGCCGTGGTCCTCGAAGAGGGTCGTGAGGTAATCCACCACGTTGGGATCGTCATCCACCACCAGTATTTTGTGTCCCATGTTTCATTCCTTCCATAAGTCGATTGCGGGCACGATGGTCTTGGTGCCCGATCGGCCTCACTGCGCCTTGGGCGGCCGGCTTACGCTGAGCACCGGACAGCTGGCACGGACGATGACCTGCTCCATGTTGCTGCCGAGCTTGGCGTTTTCGGCGTCCAGTGCCTGGCTCTGATGGGCCATGATAATCAGATCGGCCTGCTTTTCGCGGGCGAACTTGACGATTTCGATATAGGGAATCCCCTCCCAGACCTCAATGCTGTATTTCTTGAATTCGCCCATGCGCGGCACGTACAGGCCCCGAATGCGCTGCCGGGCTTCGCGCAGCCGTTTTTCGATGGCGTCCTGGTCGATCAGCACACCGGTCTGGGGCGTGCCGATATCCAGGGCATGAAAGAGGTGCAGTTCGCCATCCAGGGACCCGGCCACCTCGAGGCAAAAATCAAACGCCGCGTTGGCGGCTTTTGAAAAGTCGGTGGCAAACACGATATTGGAAAAACCACCGCCCCAGAACGATGCCGCCGAGCGCCCCACCGCCAGCACCGGGCAAAACGCCGCCTTGGCGACCCGGTGAAACGTCGAACCCACCATGACCTTTTTGTAAGCCGAGTTGGAGGGGTCCTCGGTGGTGCCGCCCATGACGATCAGGTCTGGCCTCTCATCGCGCGCCTTTCGCAGGATCTCCCGATGGGGATAGCCGAGCCGGATGTCGATGGCGGCACCCGGCGCGCTTTCCATCTGCTTGGCATAGTACTGGGTGATCTCCTCCCGGACACAGGCGAGGTAATCTTCGTCGGCCTGCACCTTTTGGCCCGTGCGAATATCGACCACCTCCTGGCTGAAACCGCGGGTCGGCACGCCCAGCACATGCAGCAGCGCAAGTCGGCCGCCGTAGCGCCGTGCCAGGTTGAAAGCGACGCGCGCCGCCGGATCGCACGCGGGCGTGGCCGATGTGGCGAAAAGTATCTGTTGAAACATGGTTCACCCCTTTCCCGCCGTCGGGCGCCGAGGCGGGTTTAGCTGTTTTCGGGCCGAAGATGTTCCGGAACCTGGACCATTTTGATGAGCAGCGGCTTTAAAAACGACCACTTGATGGGCACATGGAACTCCTCCACCAAGTCCCGGATGGCATCCCAGCAATTGTGACAGGGGGCGATCACCATCTCGGCGCCGGTGGCCAGCAGTTGGTCACGCTTGGTGATCAGCGCCTGGTTGCGCTGGGGGCGATACAAGCCGATCCCGTTGAACCCGCCGCCGCCGCCGCAGCAGTAGTTGTGTTCCCGGTTGGGGGACATCTCCCGAAAGTAACCCGGCGCCACGATATGGCTGATGATTTCCCGCGTGATTTCCTTCAAGCCGTGGTTGCGGATGTAATTGCACGAATCCTGAATCGTCACGGGCACCCGGATGCGTTTTTCGGGGTCGATCCGGAGCTTGCCGGTGCGCAGGGCCTCGGCCAGCCACTCCACGTAATGGATCGAGCGCACCGGCGGGCGTCCGTCCGGGCGACCGGCCCAGTAAGGGCCTTCCACCACCGTGGCCCTGTGGGCGTGGCCGCACTCGGTGCCCACCATCCGTTTGGGCTTGAGCCGCTCCATGGCGCCGTAAACGCTTTGCACCTGCAGCTTGCACGCCTCCCAGTCGCCGGCGAACATCGCCAGGCTGGTTTGCTCCCAACCCGAACTGGGAACGGTCCAATCCTCGCCGGCCAGGTGAAACAAAATCGCGGCTTCGGCCAAATCCTCCGGGTAGTGTTTCACCTCCCGGGCATTGACCGTGTAAAGGATATCGGCTTCCTGCTTGTCTACGGGCACGGTCAATCCCGGATAGTCCTCTTCGTACTCCTCCACCATCCACTCGAAGGTCTCCACGAAATCCTTGTCCGTGACATCCATCTGGGCGCGGTAGACCCGGTGCATGCCGGCGCCGATCTTCAACTCCCAGGGGACGAACCCCTGCTGATACAGCAGTCCGCGTAGGTAGCCGAACATCACCCCCATGTCGATGCCGTGGGGGCAGTACAGGCCGCAGCGGTTGCAGCAGGTGCACTTCGCCCAGGCCGTTTCCATGGCCATGTGCATGAACGCGTTGTCCACGTTGCCCTTGCGGCGCACGATCTCCCCCAGCGTCGATTGGATCTTGTAGGCCGGCACCTGCCGGGGATTCCGCTTGCTGATGCGGTACAAAAAGCAGCTGTCGGCGCACATCCCGCAGTGGGCGCAGATGCCGAGCCAGGTGCGCAGGCGGCTTTTGAGGGTCTTTTGGATGGTGCCCCACAACAGGTCCCGATCCACCTCCAGGGCTTTCATCTCCTGGTAGTAGGCCTTGCCCCCCGTATCCTCGAGCAGACGCTTCAGCGCCTTCTCGGTCTGGATGGGGGTTCGGTTGCAAAACGTGCCTTCGGGCATGGGTGATCTCTCCTTTGCTTGCCGTCGCCTGCCGGGGGTCCGTTACCAGGCCATTCCCTTGCCGTTGATCCCGCCGCGCTTGATGCCGTAGTCCATGCCGAGTTGGGCGCGGGACATGAAAAACAGGACGATGTGGGAAAGCTTGGTAAACGGCGCCAGGATCAGCAGGGCCTCGCCAAAGAATATGTGCAGGGAAAGCCAAAAGGCATAGTCCCCCGCGTGATACCGGGCCACAAGGCCGGTGATGAAGGGCGCGGCCGTTACCAGCAGGATGAAATAATCATAGGCCGATGTCAGGATCCGGACTTCCGGCAGGGCGATGCGCCGCAGGGCGAGCATGGCGATACCGATCACGGCCGCCCAGGACAGAAAATCGGCGATGCGGGCGGGCATGGCCGGCAGCGCGATGCCCGTTGCGGCCTTGAGCACCAGGGTGTGCCCCAGCAAAAACAGCGGGATCAGCACGGCCCCCAGGTGCAGGAGAAAAAAGGCCACCGTCATGAACGGCTGGGCCCGCCAACCGTAAGTACCGAAGGGCAGCAGCCAATAGCCGATGGAGCGCGCTGCGCCCTTCATGCCGGGTCCCGGGTACATGCCATAGGCCACCCGGTCCATCTGCCAGTGAAGGCCCCGAACATACCAGATCGCCCGGACCAGCAGCCCGACGAAAAAAACGCACAGGGACAGGATGAACATGGGACCGGCAAGAAATTCGTACATGCATGACCTCCACGGCAGCGACTGCGGCATCCAACGGGTTGACCCGTGTGGTGTCAGTAAGTCCGCTGATCTTCGTCGCGTTCGGTTAAAAACCACCAGAACAAAGGCAGCCCGATCAGCCCGGCCGCCATGAGCAGGTAGACGATGTTTTTGGTGTGGAGCATGAACTCCTGAAGCGTGTGAAATACGGGTGCCATGGCGAGGTTACGCCTCCCTTCGGTGTTCAGTGTTCGGTGCGGTACTCCGGATGTTCATACAAAATGGGCATTCGGGTCGTGATGAACCGATAGATCACGATGCCCAGCGTGACGATGAAGATGCTGGTGGCGATCTCCATCCAACTCGGGACATAGCGCTGGGAGGAAGGCAGATGATAGTTGAAGGCCACCAGACTGATGTTCAGGCGGTTGAGCATCACGCCGATCACCGTCCAGATGGCGGTCACACGGATCAACCGCTGGTTGCGCTCCCGGACGCCCAGGGCATAGGCCAAGGCCGGCAGGGCCACAAAGCCGATCAGTTCCACCAAAAACCAGGCCCCCCACCCGGTGACCAGGTGGTGCCAACTATCATCCACGGCGATGCCGATGATCTTGATGAAAAAATAGCCGGCCAGGACAAATGCCGCCGCCTTGCCGAATCCCAGGACGACCCCCTCGCTCTCCTCCAGATGGGTCCGGTCCATCTTGTCATGCAGATAGCGGTGGGCCAGGGTGCCTTCGAAAATCACCATGGACATGCCGGCAAAGAGGCTCGAAACGAAAAAGTAGACCGGCAGATACCCCGAATACCACAACGGGTGCAGCTTGGAAGGCGCGATGAGAAACAGCGCACCCAGAGAGGATTGGTGCAGGGTGGAGAGCACCACCCCGAAAATGGTCAGCACCAGGGTCATGCGAACGACGATGTTGCGCGCCCGCCGCCAGCCGAGCCATTCCAGGGCGGCGGGGGTGTACTCGATAAACAGCACGGTCAGGTACAAGAAGACGCACAGACCGACTTCAAACAGCAAGCTGGTGGTTCCCTGGCTGACGAAGATCGGATACGGCAACCGCCAGGGACGGCCCACATCGTAGTGCAAGGCAAAGACCACCAGGGCATACCCCAGAAAGGCCGTCAGGATCGCCGGCCGCACGGCCGAGTGATAGCGCTTGAGGCCGAAGATGTAGCAGGCGGCCGATGTCACATACCCGCCGGCGGCCAGGGCCACGCCGCACAGCAGGTCAAAACCGATCCAGACGCCCCAGGGGTTGTTGTCGTCCAAATTGGTCACGGTCCCCAGGCCGCCCAGAAACCGCATGGCCGTCAGGACCAGTCCGACAAGCAAAATGCAACCGGTCACAACGTTGAACGGGGACAGGAGCCTTTTACCGTGGGCGGATGTCTGTTGAGACATTACGTTTCCTCCTTGGCCGCATTTTCTTCGCTGCCGGGCACCGCTTCGGCTGGCGCCGCGCTGGCCGCTTGCTCCAGGGCGTTTTGGACGGCCTGCTTTACGGCCGTTTCCTTTTCCTTGTTCATCTGCTGTTTGAGCTGAACCAGCTGCGCCTCGGTCGCCTGACGGGCTTTTTGCTCGGCCTCGGTCACGGCCCGGCGGCGCTCGCTATCGGCGATCTGCTCCTTGCGCTTTCCGATGGCCCAGATGCCGGTCAACAGAACTGGCCACAAGCCCACGACGATCGGAACAGCCCCCAGCGGCCCGGCGGTCAGCTCTCCGGCGGCCGTTGTGCCCAAGTCCTCCCGCATCCCGGTCTCCTTGAAGGCGGTCCCGGATATATACAGCCAACTGGTCCCCCCCATTTCGTGCTCGCCATAAATGTGGTCGACATACCGCGCCGGGTTTCTGGTGATGCGGTTGCGGGCAATGTGCAGCAGCTGCTTGCGCAGGCCGAAAGTCAGCGCCTCCTTGGGGCACGACAGGACGCACCCGGGCAGCAGGCCGTTTTCGATGCGGGGCTGGCAGAGCGTGCACTTCTGCACCCTGGGTGAAAAGGCGTTGTCGTACTCGTATGTCGGGATATTGAACGGGCAGGCGATCATGCAGTAGCGGCACCCCACGCACACATCGGCGTTATAGGATACCGCGCCGCTTTTTTCCTTTTGGAAGGCCTTTACGAAACAGGCGGAGGCACAGGCCGGCTCCAGACAGTGGTTGCACTGGACCTTGACGAACACCGGCCCCGTGGCGCCCTCGAAACGGTTGACCACGGTGTAGGTGCCGGCCGCCGTGCGGCGCTGCTCCTCCAACACGGAAAGATCGTCAAATGGGCGCTCCGGCTGCGGGAGTTGATTGACCTCTTGGCAGGCCGCTTCGCACCGGCGGCACCCGATGCAGCGGGTCACATCATGCAAAACGCCGAAGCTTTCCGGATGCCCGGGAAATTGCCGATTGCCCGCGGCGCGCGACCGGTCCACGACCGCAACCTGGCTGCCGGCCGCGGCGCCCATCCAGGTTAAAAATCGACGACGGGTGATCCCCATGGCTTCTCCTCGGTTGGCCTGTGTCAGTTTACGTTTTGTTTCGATTCGCGCAGCGGGTGGCACGCGATACAGGCCGTTGCCGCCGGTTTTTCAATCCCCATGCGCTCATGGCACGAAATGCACTGGACGTGATAAGCTCCCATGAGGGACGGCCGCGCGCCCATCGACGTCGGCGTCATCGGGCCGTGGCAACTGGCGCATGCCGGTGGCTTGGGCAGAACGGCCGCATTGTGGTGGCATCCCCGACATAATGTTTCGGGTTCATTATGAAATGCCTTGGCCAGCGTATTGTCGCCGACGCGTTCGGCCAGCGCCTTGACGATTTTTCGGTGGGGCATGCGCACCGGTTCGTACTTGTCGCTGATCGCAGCGATGGTGACGATTTCCGGGATATCGACATCCGGCGGCATCGCAACCCCCGGCGCTCGACGGCTCACGGCAGCCGACGCCATGGCGCTGCGGGCATCAGGATCCTTGATGACGTGAGGCGTCTGATCGGCCTCCGAGATTCCGTGGCAGGTCTTGCAGTCTCGTGCGGCGAAATCCTGCGGCGGCAGCATCGCATGGCAGCCCGCACATGAAGCCGCTGTCTTGGCCGAACGATGACATCCGATACAGCTTTGATCGGCGGCAACCGCATGCATGGCCTGCTCCAGGCGGATGAAATCGCCTTCCTTGGCGCCGTCGGGTGTGTGACAGTCACCGCATTTCTGCAAGGAAGCGTGGTGGCAGGTGCGACAGCTTTCAACCGTGTCCTCATGGCCTTTGTGATCAAAGGCCACCGCCGCGACGGCGGGTTTGGCGTCAGGGGACGCGGCCAGTTGCTTGGTAAACCGCGTTGCCAGCAGAACGGCGTCGGGCTGATTGCGTTTGAGGCGGGGGATCGCTTCGACCCTTGCCACCTGTGCCTGCAACTCCTTTTCGTGGCATCCGGCGCAGGTGATCGGGCCGAACTTGGCATTTTCCATGTCTTTGTGTTGCGCCCTGTCGGCCAGGTGACAGGCGACACATCCGTCGTGGGAGGCCCGGCGCATGGACCGGGTTTCACCGTTTGCGTTTTCGTTCGGGACGTCGTCCGCAGCGTGGCAATAGCGGCAGGACCCCTCGGCGCCCTTTTGATAGAACAGCGTTTTGGTATCGGCGTTGTATTCGTGGTGGCAGGCGCTGCAATTGGCCTCGTCCTTGGCCGATGTCGCGAGGATGCGGCCGTTCGATTGATGGCGGTAATGAAGGGATCGGTCGAATTTGATTGCCGTCCAGGCCGAATCATCCGGGGCGGTCGACCTGTGACACAATCGGCATTCGCCGGTCGTGGGGCCTGCGGGCGCCCCTTTTTGGGCTGTCTCGACGTGACAGCCGATACAGTTGTCATGGAAAACCGTCATGTCCGCCGCATAGTCTTTGCCCGCCGCCTGCTTGAACGTAAATCGGATGCGCTCCCCATCTTTTAGATGGCAGACCGTGCAATCCTGCCCCGTCAGCGCCTCGGTGTGCAGATCGTGGGCAAACGCAACAGCCGGCATCTCATCGGCGGTCAATTCCGTGGAGATGGAAAGGGTCAGCCAATCCGGTCGGCCTGCATCACCGGGCTTGCGGTCACCGCCGAGGGCAAGGCAAAAAACCAAAAGGACGAGGCAGGCGCCAAGCCCCCCAAAAATCCATGATCGGCGAACGGCCCTTCTGCGCATGATCTGATTCCTCAGAGGGTTTTAAAAACAGCGGCGACGGTCATCGGGGGAAACCTTCAGGGGGGCGGCATCGTGGCTCTCGGGTCGAACATCCCGCAACCTGAATCCATTTCGGGCTCCCCTCCGGGGTGGCCGATGATGGTCCGGGCAGGGGGTTGGTTTCAGGGAGCCGCCTTACCCTCCTTTACCGGTCGGACTTTTTCCTACTATTTTTGTATGGTTTGTCAAGAAATTTTTTTTTTTTGCGAGGCAGGAGAGGGCGAGACGGGGTCACCCCGTGACTCGTGGCCACGGCCATTCACACGGGGCATTGGCCCGGCAATTCGGCCGTTGCGGCAACCGCGGACGCGAAGGCGGAAAGATAAAGGGGAAAGGACGGCGAAGTCTTGGCGCTGATGGCATCCGCCTCAAACAAAAAGCCACGAAAACCCCTGTCTCCAGGCATGAATGCTTAGAAAACAGGGGCCTTCGTGGCTTTCGATGGTTTTTGGGTGGCCAGGCGGCTTGGCCGGGTGTGGTTTTGGAGCGGCCCATCGCCTCTTGTTTTGGGCCTCAACCGCTATGGGCTGTGACGGCTCTTTGGTATCCAAAAACTGCAGCCGCTGTTTGCCGGCTGCTGGGAACTTCAACCGCTCGCGTCGTCAGGACAGTAATCGCTGACCCACATCAGCCCCGGACCCCGCAAGGACTGGCGCATCCCCCCGACGCCCGATCAGTGGGTGTGGTCATGTTTTTGGGCATCGTGCCCGGGATGGTCATGATGGTGTTCGCCATGGTCGCCGGTATGGTCGTGATCGTGAACCTGCGGCGCGCTGCTGTGGACATGTTCGTGCAGGTGCTCGTGCAGATGCTCATGTTCATGGCAATGGGTGTGTTCATGACTATGAACCTGCCCATCGTGGGCGTGTTCGTGGCTGTGGGTGTGGCAGTGTTCATGGCCGTGCAAATGGCTGTGCTCGTGTTTCCCTTCCATGGTGGCGTCTCCTTTTCTCGTCCTAATCCGTTAGGGGTATTGAGGTTCTTCGATGAACCCATTAGGAAAAATTTTAAGAGGTCGGCTTCCGGTTGTCAATGACACGCGCCGCGGAAATAGGGCTTTCGTGCAGCAAGACCGTCACCCCTCCCCGCCGATCCAAAGCGAAGTTTTTTGTTATCCATTCACCGCCCGCTGCGCTCGAGACGCCAAGAACGCTGAGGAAACCGCATCGTTTTCACCCGTTGACGGAAAAGCCATCGTTCCTGGATTCATCGGATCGAAACCAGCCACACAGCAAACGCCTTGAAAATTTATAACCCCGAAACCGTCCTCCCCTCGCGCGCACCCCGCTGGGTGAAGACAGCGCTCGGTTCACCGAGATTCGCTGCGCCGGACCTTTTTTGTTGACATCCGCCTTCTTTCTGGCATAAACAGTCACCTGATACGGCGCCATGAAGGTGCCCGCAACTGATTTCGATTCCACCTTTTTTTATAACTTTCAGGCCATGAAGGCCGCGGCTGGCAGCAGCCCGGAATTCGTGGCTTTTTTATTTTGTGAAAGGGGTTTGATGAGCATCTGGCGGCTGGCCGCGCTGCTGGCCGGGGTGGTTTTTTTGTGGGCGGCTGAACCGTTTCCAAAACCACCTGCCATGCTCTTCAACGGGCCGATTCCCCTGGAAGTGAGCATTGTTTTCGAGTTGATGTAGGCGCAACCGTTTTTCAAAGCAGGGGACCAAAACCCAAGGATGAGCATATTGCGTAAACGAATCTGCGTGCTGGACGGTCAGGGGGGCGGCATCGGGGCCACCCTAATCAAATATATCAAAGAAGCCTTTGGTGAGAGCGTCGAGCTGATCGCTCTTGGCACCAACGCCATTGCCGCCGCCCAGATGCTTAAGGCCGGCGCCAACAAGGGGGCCTCGGGTGAAAACGCCATTTGCCGCAGCGTGGCCGATGCGGACTGCATCGTCGGGCCGATCAGCGTGACATGGGCCAACGCCATGCTGGGCGAGGTTACCCCGGCCATGGCGGCGGCGGTCACCTCAAGCCCGGCGATCAAGGTGCTGCTGCCCTTTTCGCAGGAGCAGATCGAGATCATCGGGGTGGTCTGGGAGCCGCTGCCGCACTTTGTGCAGCGCGCGGTGGAAGGAAAAATCAAGGAGGTAATAAACCATGTGTGAAGCCAATGCCTATTTCGTCAAGGACGGCAAGGAAGAACTGTTGATGCAGTCCGTGGACCTGGTGGAGCCCGAAGAGGACGGCGTTTTCCGGCTGGTGGGCATCTTCGGCGATCAGAAGATCGTCCGGGGACGCATCAAGCGCATGAACCTGGTCAACCACAAGATTCTTTTCGAAGAATGACGTGGGGTTGACGGGTACCCGCCGGCAGCGGGGTGTGCCGCGCGGGCCGTGTCGGACGCCATCGGTGCGCCCTGCACCCGCAGGGGAAGCGGCCGGTGATGGTCTTTCCCGTTCTGCAATCGGCTTCCCGGCGCCCGGGCAGTCGTTTTTAATCGGCGTCGAGGTGACGCTCTATCCCAAGCCGGACGATTTGGCGGGGCGTGCGCCCTTCAAGTGTAACGGCGGGGTTTCGCAAAAATCGAACTTTTGCGGAACCCTCGCGGAAAGGAGCAGCGAATGACAGAGGAGTGGGTGGACATGGAAATATCCCTGCAGCCGGTGGGCGTGGTGCGCAGCGCCATCAAGACCCCCCTGCTGGGGGCCGGCAACAGCGACTTGGAGCTCAGGGAGCGCCTGGAAAAGATCCGCGCCCAGCACCGGCAGTTGAAAGACCTGGTCTCGGAACTGGTGATCGATCCGCGCCTGGAGGGGATCCTGGACGGCATCGAGGCCTTTTCGCACATCATCGTGCTCTACTGGCCGCACCTGGTGGCCCCCGAGCGCCGCAACCTGCGCCGGGTGCACCCCATGGGGCGCAAGGACCTGCCGCTGCAGGGGATTTTCGCCACCCGCAGCCCGGCCCGACCCAACCCGGTGCTGGTCTCGACCGTGCCCCTGTTGGGGCGCGCGGGGAACATTCTCCGGGTGCAGTCCCTGGAAGCGGTGGACGGCAGCCCGATCATCGACATCAAGCCCTATGTCGATGTCTACCACGTTGTCGAAAACCCCCGTTTCCCGGAGTGGCTGCTGCAGATCCAGCGGGACCTGGCCGACGCCGCGGACAAGACCCTTTAATTGCTGAGGAGAATCCCAATGAACGCTGACACCATCATGCAAGGCGAGGATTTCAAGCGCTGTGCGGCCTTTCACGGCCACGTCTGCCCGGGGCTTTCCCTGGGCTACCGGGCGGCGGCGGCGGCCATGGCCTGGCTGCGCCAAAACCGCTCGGCCGATGAGGAGCTGGTGGCCGTGGTGGAGACCGACGCCTGCTCGGCCGATGCGGTCCAGGTGCTGACCGGCTGCACGTTCGGCAAAGGCAATTTCATCCACAAGGATTACGGCAAGATGGCCCTGACGCTCTTCAGTCGCACCAGCGGCGAGGGGGTGCGGGTGGTCATGCGCCCGGGCGCCTTCGCACCCGACGCGGCGCACTTCGCCCTGCTGCAGAAGGTCATCCGCGGCGACGCCGACGCCGACGAGCGGCAGCGCTTCGAGGAGCTGCATCTGGAGCGCAGCCGGGAAATGTTGGAGATGCCCGAGGAGCGGCTCTTCATGCTCTCGCCGGTGGCCATGGCGCCGCCTCCCAAGGCCCGGATCGACAAGTCCCTGCCGTGCGCCTGCTGCGGCGAGCCGACCATGGCCTCCAAACTGCAAAGTATTGACGGTAGGCAGGTGTGCCGCGGCTGCCTGGCGGATCAGGTCGCCGCCAGGGGCTGAACGCCGCGGATAGCGTTGCGGCGGTGACGCCGGCGGCAACCGGGGACGGCCGGCATCCGGGAGAAGCGCCGATGGTTCAGATCGATGGGGCCCAGGGGGAGGGCGGCGGCCAGGTGCTGCGCAGCGCGCTGGCGCTCTCGCTGGTGACCGGCCAGGCCTTCGAGATCCGACGCATCCGGGCCGGCCGCAAGCGCCCCGGTCTGATGCGGCAGCACCTGGCGGCCGTGCGGGCGGCTGCGGCCGTGGGCTCGGGGCGGGTGGAGGGGGTATCCATCGGCTCCCCGCACCTGACCTTTGTACCGGGAGCGGTGAAGCCCGGCAGGTACCGGTTCACGGTGGGCTCGGCCGGCAGCGCCACCCTGGTGCTGCAGACCGTGCTGCCCGCCCTGGCGCTGGCCGCCGGGCCCTCGACGGTGGTCCTGGAGGGCGGTACCCACAACCCGTTCGCGCCGCCCTTTGATTTTCTGGAGAAGGCCTTTCTGCCGCTGGTCGGCCGCATGGGGCCGCAGGTGACCGTCGCGTTGCAGCGGCCGGGGTTTTTCCCGGCCGGCGGCGGGCGCTTCACGGCCCGCATCCTGCCGGTATCCAGGCTGCTGCAGCTGGACCTGCCGGCGCGCGGCAAATTATTGCAGCTGCGGGGCGCCGCCATCGTGGCCGACCTGCCGCGCCAGATTGCCGAGCGCGAGGCTGCGGCGTTGGCGGCCGCTCTGCCGCTCGCGCCCGGGGACGTGGCGATCCGCGAGTTCCCCGGCTGCGGCCCCGGCAACGCCGTAGTGGTCGAAGTGCAGTGCGAGCACGTCACCGAGGTCTTCAGCGCTTTCGGCGCGCGCGGCCGCCGGGCCGAGAGCGTGGCCCAGGCCGCCGCCGCCGAAGCGCGGCGTTACCTGGCAGCGGACGTGGCGGTCGGCCGCCAGTTGGCCGATCAACTGCTCCTGCCCATGGCCCTGGCGGGCGGTGGTTCCTTCCATACGCTCGAGCCCTCGGGCCACACCGATACCAACATGGCCGTCATCGGCCAGTTCCTGGACGTGTCGATCACCGCCCGGCCTTTGAAGGAAGGCACCTGGCGCATCGCGGTGGTGCGGCGGCCGGCATCGCCGTCAACCGACATCGCCATTGCAAACCCCGCCGCTTTCTGCTAGGTCTCCCCTAAACGGCGTGCCTTCGCCGACCCCCGTCATCAGGCCCTTTCATCCAGGAGCCGCAGTCCATGTCGCCAAAACGCCGCCTGTCCTGGTTTCTGATCGCCCTTCTTGTTTCCTGGGGGGTGCTGCCGCTCGACGCTCAGGCGAAGCCGGTGGACTTGCCGCTGACCATCGACTACCCCCTCCTGCAGGCCCTGGTGGCCGCCACGGCTTTCAGCGGCCCGGATGAAGCCGTCGTGGTGCTCGATGAAAGCCGCGGGTGCCGCAGGATCGTTGTCTCCAGGCCGGCTTACAGCGGTGAAAACGGGCTGATCCGGTCTGAATTCCAGGTGTCGGTTTTGCTGGGGGCCGCGCTGGGAGACACCTGCCTGGCACCGGTCAAGTGGGAGGGGATTCTGGTGCTGCGCCAGCGGCCGCGGATGGACCCCGCCGGCTGGACGCTTTCCTTTGAGACCGTGGATTCGGAGGTGCTGGATCGACAGCGTCAGCCGGCCAAGTTGGTCGGCCTCCTCTGGGATCTGGTCCAAAACCACGTGTACGACTTCCTGGCGGAAGTTCGGATCGATCTGGCGCCCCCGGTGGCCGAGCTCAAGGCCTTTCTGGCAGAACTGTTCCCGGCGGCCGATCAGCCCCGTGCCCAGGCCATGGCCGCCAGCCTGCGGGCGGCGGGGGTGACGGCCGATGCGGCCGCCGTCCGCATCACCCTGTCCGGCGAGGTCCAAGAAGCGGCCGACGAACCCCTTGAGGAACCCGCCGACGGCGGCCCCCAGGAACTCTCGGAGACGGAGCTGGCGGAGTTCACCGCGAGCTGGGAGGTCTGGGACGCTTATCTCGCGCAGATCCTCGCGGGGCTGGCAGGGCGGGAGCTGTCGGACGCCGAGCGCCAGGTGCTGCTGGACGTCCTGCTGACCACCCGGCATGCCTTTATCCAGGGGCTGGCCGAAAAATCCCTCTCGGGAGATTTCGTGCGCACCCAGTTCGTCCAGGCCTGGCAGCAGCTTTCCGCGGTTTTCAGACGCTGCCTGGATGCGGGGCCATCTTCCTCGCTGCTCGGCTATCTGGCCTTCTTTACGGCGTCAGATGCGCTGACGGCCCTCGATCAGATCGGCCCGACGCTGGGGATCGACATCAGCCGTGCGGGCCTGATTCGTCTGGTGCGCCTGCTGGGCGCCGAGTTCGACGCGCAGGCGGCGGACCGCGACGCGATCGATCTGGAGCTGCGGGCGGTGCTGGGGCTTGGGCCGCCGTTGGATGCCGCCACCGGGCCGCTGTTTGACGAGGATGCGCCGGAGCCCGAATGGCTGCCGGAGATCCCGGCCGGCCAACCGCCCGCTCAGCCCGGGCCGGTCAGCTTGTTTTTCTGCCGGCCGGCCTGGGCGGCGGCGGCGGCCAAGCGCGACAGCCTGGCCGAGATCAGGAGCTGGACGGCGCCCCACACCCCCGCCGGCCAGCTGCTCGCGCGCGTTCGGAAGCTGCTGGGCGCGGCGGCCGCCAAAACCATCACCAAGCGCAAAAGCGACCTGCGCACCGCCCAGTTTTTCCCGCGCCTGACGGTGGCGACGGCCTGGCAGGAAAGCTGTTTCCGGCAGTATCACGTCAAGGACGACAAGCTCGTCTATCTGCGCTCCTACAACGGCTCCTCGGTGGGGCTGATGCAGATCAACGAACGGGTCTGGCGCGGCATCTACGACCTCAACCAGCTGCGCTGGAATATCCGCTACAACGCGCTGGCCGGCTGCGAGGTGCTGGACCTGTACATCGCGAAATACATCGAGGGCCACCCGCAAAACCGGGCCCGGGCCGCAAAGCTGGCCGACGATCGCCTGGCCGGCCTCGTATATGCCATGTACAACGGCGGCCCCGGGGACTTCAGCCGCTTCTTGGACCGCAGCCGGACCGGCCGCTACCACCTGAGCGACACGCTCTTCAGGGAAAAATACGGGTGGGTCAAAGCCGGTCGCTGGCAGGAGGCCGGCAGCTGTTTCGGGGCCGGCGCCAGGTAGCCGCCCGTTCGCGCCCCGGGGCCCTGAAGCCTGCGCCCTGCCGACCGGCGGATGGCGTTGGATATTTTTCCCGGAGACCCATTACAGAAACGAGCACATGATCACACCAGAAGCCACCCCCCAACTTTTTCGCGGTTTGCTGCAGACCCCCGACGGTCTGATCACGCGGGTTTCGGAGTCAAACGGCCGGCAGATCCGCTTCCAGGCAACCTTCAGCCTCTCCGATCGTCTGATCGAGTGCATCCGGCATCAGCCCCGCGACGTCATCTACAGCGAACGCTCACGCATCGCCCGGCTGGGGGTGCAGATCAAGTGCCCTCCGCTCACCCCGGACAGCTTGGACGGGCGTACGGCCGTCCTGGATCTGACCGCCACCCAGGTGATTGCCGGCTACCCGGGCCTCGACCTGCTGCGCGATTTTTTTACGGCCGGCCTGCCGGTGGGCCGCCTGGTCTACTGCGACGCCGACGCCCTGATGACCTCCGACCAGGTGCTGGCGGCGATCGAGGACTCGGCGCTGAAACTGCCGGCATCGACCTCGATTTCCAGCGACGGCAGCATCGTGATCGCCCCCCACCGTGTGGTCTGCGAGCTGAAAGCGCCTATCGGCCGGGAGGTCCTGGGGCGCATCCTGATCAAGGACAACGGCCGTGAAATCCTCGGCCGCCACCAGGTCCGGCGGCCGGTGAGGGCCCTCAAAATCCCGGCCGGCGAAGGGGTCATCACCACCTGCTCCATGTACCTCAACGAGCACTACGTGGTCCTGCAAAGCGGTTTTGAACTGGGCGGCCACCTGCCCGCAACGATCCTGGATCCCATCAAAACCCGCGGCATCCGCATTTACCTGGAAATCGTCAACCGCACCGCGCACCTGCTGGTCAACCCGCTGATCACCGCCAAAATCTACCGGGCGCCCACCATCCGGCCCAGCCGCCGGCGCAGCGACAAGGGCCGGCCGCGCTACACCTTTGAGGAAATGCAGGTGCTGCGGGCGCGGCTGGACGCGCTGCGGCCGGCGACCTGCAATTTTCTCGACAAACCGGTGGGGCTGCTCTCGAAGCCCACCGAGGAGCCGCGCTTTTTCGTCAACGGGCCGGACGCGCCCTGCGCCGCCACGATGGCCGAATGCGCCGTCGCCCGGCGGGATTTCTCGGTGCGCAGCTGCTGCGCCCACCAGTACGCCACCGCCCGGCTCAGGGACACGGCCATCGACGAACCCTCGGCCCTGGTGCTCAAGTATTTTCCCAACATCATCGAACACCGCGATATCATCAACGTGGTCTGCGAGGGTAAAATCGACACCCTCTACTTTCTGGAACCCTCCCGGGAACACGGGCCGTTTCTCTCCCAGAACGACCACAGCCGCCTGCAGGAATACCACACCTTCGGGGTGCAGGTCTTCTGGGTCTCCAGCCTGACCCGGCGCATCATGGCCCACACCATGCGCGACGGCATGGGCTATTTCGTAACCCCCGAACGGCTGTCGGATTTCCACAAGTCCATGCTGTTCGCCTTCTACGGCTCCACCATCGAACTCGACGCCCGGGGCGTGCAGCGCCTGGAAGCCCTGCTGGACGCGCTCGTGGACTTCTGGGGGCGCCATATCGGCATCGTCACCGGCGGCGGCAGCGGGGTGATGGAGAAGGTCAACTCCCTCGCCAAGGCGCGCGGTATCCTCTCCGGGGCCAACTTTCTGGAAATCACGGATCAGTCCATGACCACCGACGTGGACTTCTGCCAGGTCTTCCAGTCCACCTGCCGCCACAGCCGGCAGAAATGGTTTGAGGTCGCCTCGTTCCCGATTTTCAATGTCGGTGGCTTGGGCACATTGGAGGAGCTGGGGATCACCTTGTGCAACATGAAGCTCTCGATCATGGAGCCGGTCCCCGTCATCCTCTTCGACACCGACGGCGACGGGCGCTTCTGGGAGGACATGACCCGCCAGATCCACCAGATGGTCGCCAAGGGCCGGGCGCCGGCCTGGGTCAAGGACAATATCGTGATCACCCATGACCCGCGCGAGGTGATCGACGCCTACCGTGAGCGGCTGCAGCTGTTTTGAGGGCGCAAAGGTGGGCGGGAGAGTGCCACCACCGGCCGCACGACCCAATCAGGCGCTGCGGTACAGCAGGTAGGGGCCCAAGCGGTCGTAATGCTCCTTCGAGACGAATTCCGCGCCTACCGAGCCGTCTTTGCGGATGGCGCGCACCCCCACCTCCCGGTAGACCGACGACCTGTCTTGATCGTCGAGATCGAACTGCACGGTGAGATGATCCCCTTCCTGAAACGGGTAGCGGCCGAGACCCGTTCGCCGTTTAAACTGCAAGCCGCCCCGGGAGATATCGACGACGACCAGCGGCACCATCGAAAATTTGCCGTCCTGGGAATAAAAGGAAAATTTCCCCGACAGGTTCACCTTGAAGCGAATATGGTTGCGCCGTTCAAGAGCCGCGCGGTTGATTGCGCCGCAGGGGCAGGTCCATTTCAGGCGAACCTCGCGCTCAAGACGGATAAACCGGCTGACATCCCTCCGGTACCGCTTTCCGCAGCCATCGCAGACCAGGGTGGCCATGTTGTCGCTTTTGACGAAAATCTTTTTCATTGCACTCCGATCACACAGGGGGTGATGTATTCACGGGGGGCCAGAAGGCCCCGGCAGCATGTCGTCGCATCATGCCCGGTTATCGAAACCCTTACGGCAGGGGGCATCATTGAAGTATTGCAGCGGTTGCCGGAGGCTGGCGATGCCGCAATTAGAATGCCGGGAGGCCAAACGCGGTTCCCCCCCAACTTTAAGGCCGGCGGGCCGCGCAGCGGATCGTCCGCTGCAACCGGTTGTGTACGCCGGGCATGGGCCGCTTGATAGGTGGTGTGGGGGCTGGGGGAGAAAACCCCCCGGCTACCCGATTAGATGACTCTTCGCGCCGTTACCTGCCAGTCCCCGCTCCTTGGACAAAGCTCTACCGCCTCCAGGCTTCCGCGCCCAGCGGCAGCTCGTTCAGCTCTGCCCTGGCCTCGCGCCATGCCGGGTAGTGCTTGCTCATCAGCGTGAGGAACTGCTCGCTGTGGGTCGGCGCGATCAGGTGAAGCATCTCGTGGACGACCACGTACTCGAGCAGATCTTTGGGCTTCTTCACGAGTTCTGTATTCAGGCGGATGTTCCGCGCGCTGTGGTTGCAGCCGCCCCACTTCGTCTTCATGCGCTGGAGGAAGTAACCGGCCACCTCGACGCCCAGCTTCGGCTCCCACCTGCGGATCAGTTCGGGTACCGCGGCGTGCAGGAGGGATCTGTGCCATTCATGCATGACCGCCTCACGCTTGGCCCTGCTGCTGCCGGGGCGCACGGTGAGCATGATCCTGCGGTGGCTGAGCCGTATGGAGGGCTTCGCCGCTTCTTCCCTGACAGAGAGCAAATAGCGCCTTCCCCAGAGGTAGTGGCTCTCACGCTCGACGAACTGCCGCGGTGTTTCCCGCGCCTGCCCACGCAGCTTGGCCTGCTGGTCACGGATCCAACCGAGCTTGGACACCGCATAGGCGCGGGCCACCTCAGGGCGTGTTCTCATCGGCGCGACAAGCGTGACGCGTCCGCTCGGCGGGTGCACCGACAGGTGAACATGCTTGATGTCCTTGCGCGTCATCGCGATGACAATGTCGCCAATCTGGATCGTCTCAGCCATCAATACCCCGGTTGGTTCTTGACCAGCTCGAACAGCGCGCGGGTCGCCGCGCGGTCACGGCTGAGAAGCGGGAACAGCGCGTTCAGGACCTGCGCTTCGCGTGCCTGGTCGCCCTTCCAGCCCGCTGGCGCCCGTTCGCGCATGACGTGGTCGATCGCCAGGGCCAACCTGAGGCGCTCGTCCCCGTATTCGGAGTGGGTCTCAGCGACTTCAGCAGCCTGGGCGCGCCCCGCCGCAAGAATCCGCGGCAGGTTGTTGTAGATGACTGTTGCCTCCCGCTTCCCGTGCAGAGCGGCGGGCACCCCAGCCTCGGGTTGCTTCGACGCGAGCCGCTTCACAAGGGCCTCGGCCTTCCGCAGAAACTCTTCATACGCCGCTGCATCCGCCCGGTTCTGCTTGATGAGGTCATCGAGCAGCTTCGACATCTGCTCGTAGAACCGAGGATCGGTGAGCTGCTCGCGGATGATGGTCTTGCGGACGTTGTTGATGATCCCTTCGGCTATGGCATTCTTCGAGAGCTTACCCTTTTCGTTGAGCTTTCTGGCAATGGCGTCGTGGATGCCGGTCTCGATGATGAGTTCGGTCAGCGACATCTCGCCCAGCTCTCCCAGGTCAGCCGCCGGGTCGGCCTGAATGT
>Ga0105107_10000549_pt1 | contig 24038 bp, 21 predicted proteins | sample PPLLaktember2015_6_FD_79335 | JGI IMG/M metagenome (GOLD analysis project Ga0105107, IMG submission 79335) | Freshwater sediment microbial communities from Prairie Pothole Lake near Jamestown, North Dakota, USA - PPLs Lake P8 Core (1) Depth... | ecosystem: Environmental > Aquatic > Freshwater >... | reverse complement strand
CGCGTGTCGCTGTTCACGGTGATCTCCACCTTCGGGACGGCGCAGGACGTGACCGCGGACGAGCTTCGCATCGAGAGCTTCTTCGCCGCCGACGCCGCGACCGAGAAGCTCTTCCGTCAGGCCGCCGCCTAGACGATCTGCGGACACGAGGCTGGTCATCGCCCGCGGATCCAGCAAGCTCTGGCTCCCCGTTCATGGGAGGCCGGCATGGCCAGGCAACTCCTCCGTCGCACCCTGAGCGGCTCCCTGCTCGGGCAGATGCTGGACGATCCGCAGCTCGCGCCGCAGCTGCGCGCGCTCCCCGCCCCCGTCCTGCGCCGGGTGATCCTGCAGATCGGCCTCGAGGACGCCGGGGAGCTGGTGGCGCTCTCCAGCCTCGAGCAGCTGCGCGAGGTCTTCGACGAGGACTTGTGGCGCAGCCCGCAGCCCGGGCAGGACGACGCCTTCGACGCCGCGCGCTTCTGCACGTGGCTGGAGGTGCTGCTCGAGGCCGGCGACGCCTTCGTCGCCGATCGCCTGGCGGAGCTCTCCGAGGACTTCCTGGTCTTCGCCTTCTCCCGGCTGCTCCGGGCGCTCGACACGGCGGAGGTGGCGGCCTCGATCACCGACGACGACGAGGCCGGCCTGATCGACAAGGTGCTCGAGGCGGAGGGCTGCCAGGAGCTCGGCGACTACCTGATCGTCGCGCGCGTCGAGAACGGCTGGCACGCGGTCTGGACCACCCTCGTCGCTCTGGACGATCGCCACCCGGAGCTCCTGCGCGCGCTGCTGCAGCGCTGCTGGCTCGCCACCCGGGAGCAGGCGGAAGGAGCCGGCGGGCTCTACGAGGTGCTGACCGGCGAGGAGCAGCTCCTCGAGGACGCCCGCGCCGAGCGCGAGGATCGCCGCGCCGAGCGCGGCTTCGTCTCGCCGGCGGACGCCCGCGCCTTCCTCGGCCTCGCGCGCCGCTCGCTGGCCGAGCCGGAGACGGACCCGATCACCCGGGCCTACTTCCGCGAGCTGCGGCCGGAGCCGGTCGCGCCGGGTCTCGCGGGAGGCGGCGCCGGTCCGTCGCGCTCCGCCCCGCTGCGTCGCCTGCTCGCCGGGGCTGGCGAGCTGCCCGCGCCCGAGGACGCGCCGCCTCCTGCCGACTCGCTGTTCCGCAGCAGCGTGGCCGAGCTGGCCGGCTTCGATCCGCGAGCCCACCAGCGCGTCGTCGAGGAGCTGGCCTACCTGGCGAACGTGCTCGTGGCCGGCGACACCTCCCGCGCCTGGCAGCCGCTGGAGGCGGCGGAGCGCGTGCTCGAGCTGTGCAACGACGGCCTGCGCGCGGTGCTGGAACGCGAGGGGGACGCGGGTCCGGAGGCGGCGCGAGAGGTCCTGGTGAGCTGGGGCGCCGTCGGGCTCTTCCGCACGGCGTGGGCCGAGCGCCGTTCCGTCGCATAAGGCGAGCAATTCGGGGGATTCTCCCCACACGATCCCGTTCCGAGCTCGCATCAACCTCCATTGCAGCTGCGCCCCACCTTTCCCCTGGTACGATCCTGCGGGGTCATCAAAAGAGGGGGGATGGGGATGTACGGGATCGAGGGGAGAACTGCGGCTCGAATCGGCTCGGCGATCGCGATGGCAGCGCTGCTGGGTGCGCCGCCCGGCGCCAGCGCGCAGAGCCTGAACATCGATCTCGGCACGGCGCTCGCCGCGCCGGACGACACGCAGGGCGCGGGCGCGGGCCAGCCTGGCGTCTGGAACAACCTCGGGGTGGGCGTGTCCCCCCTCGTCGGGCTCGATGGGATGCCCGTCACCGCCACGGTTGACGTCGGTGCGACCAACGCGGACGGCAACGCGCCGCCCATCGTCGGCGACGACGAGATCGTCGGCGACGACTTCATCCTCGCGACGGGCGGCTCGGGCTGGTCGATCGAGTTCTCCAGCCTGGTCGACGGCGCCTACGAGGTGTACGTCTACCGCGGCGACAATCCGTCGGTGCCGACCGGAGCGATGGACGTCGGCGGCGTGGCGGTCGCCCAGCTCGACTTCGCGAACGGCACCTCGCCCTACTCGTTCGTCCTCGACGAGTCCTACTCGGTGGCCGAGCTGGACGTCGTCGGCGGGGACCTGCTGATCACCGGCGAAGGCGCCGGCTTCACCGGGCTGGCGGCCGTTCAGCTCGTGCTGGTCCCGGTGCCGGAGCCCGCGGCGGCCCTGCATACCGCTGCCGGCGCGCTCGTGCTGCTCGCCGTGGGGCGAGCGAGGAGGCGGCGCCGACCCGTCGCCGTGTAGCTCCGCTCGCGGGGGCCGCTGCGTCGGATTCTGCAGAGCGCGGTAGGATTCCTCCTTTCGAGGAGGACCCGGCGATGCATCTGCCGATGCAGGGCGTACGCGTGCTCGAGGTGGCGCAGTTCTGGTTCGTACCGTCCGCGGGCGCGGTGCTCGCGGACTGGGGCGCGGACGTGATCAAGGTGGAGCACCCGGAGCGCGGCGACGGCCAGCGCGGGCTGGCATCGAGCGGGGTCTCGACCGAGATCAACGGCGTCGACTTCCTCGTCCAGCAGCCCAACCGCGGCAAGAAGAGCCTCGCGCTCGACTTCGGCCGGCCCGAGGGACTCGAGCTGCTCTACCGGCTCGCGGAGAAGGCCGACGTCTTCCTCACCAACTTCCTGCCCGACGCGCGCGCCCGGCTGCGCATCGACGTCGCCGACATCCGCAAGGTGAACCCGCGGATCATCTACGTGCGCGGGCACGGACAAGGCGCGCGCGGGCCCGAGGCGCACCTCGGCGGCTACGACGCCAGCTCGTTCTGGTCCCGCGGCGGCATCTGCGATGCGCTCACGCCGGCGGGCGCCGAGCAGCCCACCAACCAGCGCGCCGCCTTCGGCGACGGCATCGGCGGCATGACCATCGCCGGCGGCATCGCGGCCGCGCTCTTCCAGCGCGAGCGCGGCGGCGAGCCCAGCGTGGTGGACATCTCGCTGCTCAACACCGCGATGTGGGTGCTCTCGCCCGACATCATCGCCTCGGGCCTGCTGCCGCCCGAGATGAAGTCGCTGCCGACCATGACGCGCAAGCAGAACTTCAATCCGGGGGTGAACCCCTACCCCACCAAGGACGGGCGCTGGGTGATGCTGGTGATGCTCCAGACCGACCGCTACTGGGCCGACTTCTGCCGCCGCATCGGGCGGCCCGACCTCGCCACCGACCCGCGCTATCGCGACATGAAGGCGCGCTTCGAGAATCGCGAGGCCTGCATCGCCGAGCTCGACGCGGTGTTCAGGAGCCGCACCCTCGACGAGTGGCGGGAGGCCCTCGACGGCATGGAGGGCCCGTGGGCGGCGGTGCAGAAGGCGCGCGAGCTGCTGAGCGACCGCCAGGCCCTCGAGAATGGCTACGTCCAGCAGGTGGACGGCGGCAAGCGCGGCCGCTTCCACCTCGTCACGAACCCGGTGCAGTTCGACGAGACGCCGCCCACGCTCACGCGCGCCCCCGAGTGGGGCGAGCACACCGACGAGGTGCTCCAGAGCGAGCTCGGCCTCGAGCTCGACGCGCTGCTCGAGTACAAGGCGAAGGGAGTGATCCTCTAGAGCCGATCCGCCGTGTCGGCTCTTCGCGCGGCGCGGCCCGCGTTGCCCGCCGGGCAACGCAGCGAGAGCAGCGAAGCTACTCGCTCTGGGGCGGAAGCACGACGGCATCCACCACGTGGACGATGCCGTTCCCGCAGCGGACGGAACCCAAGACGGTCGCGCCGTCGATCTTCACCGTTCCGTCCTGGACGTGCATCGTGGCCTTCGTGCCGTCGACCATGCCGAGGGTCTGACCGTCCTTGAACCAGCTCGCCTCGTAGGTCGAGAGCAGCACGTGGTGCTGCAGGATCTTCTCGAGCTTCCTCTGGTTCTCCGGCTTCATGAGCGTCTCGACCGTGCCGGGCGCGAGCTTCTCGAAGGCAGCGTTCGTCGGCGCGAAGACCGTGAACGGCCCGGGATTGCGCAGCGCGTCGGCGTAGTCGGCGGCCTGCAGCGCCGCGACCAGGGTCGTGTGGTCCTTGGAGCCGACCGCCACGTCGGTGACGGTCTTGGCCATGTAGTCTTCCGAAGCGGCCGGCAGCGCCGCAGCGAGAATGATCGCGGCAAGGGTCGCCGTCCTACCGAGTTGCGTCTTCATCGGGGTCTCCTCCGGCCGTTTACCAGCCAGGGCCTGCAAACGCGGTGCCGCTCTCGCGCGTCCGTCCGGCAACAAAAATCGGGACCGGAGTGGCGCACTGCCGCACGGCGTGCCCCCAAAAGGGCCGGCGCCGGGCGCGCAGGAGATCGCCTACCCGTGGACCGCGTAGGCCCGGCGGCGGCGCGCCACGGCGAGCGCGAGCGCACCGGCCACGAGCGAGAGGGCCTGCGCGGGCTCGGGCGCTGCGGTGTAGTCGTGCCCGGACTCGGTCTCGAAGCCGACACCCGCTGGCAGCTCCAGCTGGTAGCTCGCGGTATTCGCGGCGTCGACCGACGCGTCCGCCTGGGGGTAGTAGGGGATCTGACCCAGCTCGCGGCCGGCGAGGGCGACGACGTGCAGAGACAGGATCCCCTGGAGGTCGACGTGGTTGCCGACGAACGTGTCGAGCGGGAGGCCCACCGTCTCGTTGCCGACTAGCAGACGGAAGAACGCATCTCCGCCGTCGACGTCGGTAGCCCTCACGGCGTACGTCGCCGACGCGTCGAGGAGCAGGGGATCCGGCGGGCGCCCCACCTCGAGCTCGGCCGAGTGGAGCGAGACCATGAACGTGAGCGTCACCGGCGTGCCGAGCGCCAGCGTGTCCGAGACGACGACGCCCGTGTCGTCGAACTGCATCTGGAGGAGCCCCTCGCCGTTCGCGCGGCCGTTGTTCTGGAACGGCGGGTTGGCCATGTTCACGGGTGTCGGCGGGAGCGACTCGGGCGTCGACGAGGTCTGGAGCGAGAGCGCCCCACTGGCGGCGCCGTAGCCGAGCGTGCCGGCGCCGAGGAGCGCGCACTGGTAGGAGAACGATCCCTCGTAGAGGTCCGGGAAGCTGGCGCCCTGGCTCGCCGTGGCGCCCATCGCGACGTCGAGCTCGTCTCCGACCGGCGTCTTCGTGACGTCGGCGGTGTCTTGCATGATGCCGCCGCCCGCGGCCGCGGTGAAGCAGCCGCTGATGCCGTTCGGCTGCACGGTGAGCGAGTGGGCCGCCAGGGCGGGCGCCGGGGCGGCGAGCAGGAGGAGCGCAGCGAGAGCGGATCGGCACATGGGGAGCTCCGGGCGCGGCGGCCACTTTATCACGCGGCGCCAACGCCGGAATCGGGAGGACCGAGGGCGACCCCGACCGAGGCGGCGGCGCGCCCGGCGTTCGGCGATCCTCCGCGCCCGATGTCCGAGCGCGCCGAGCCCTCCCCCACTTCGAGCTTCTTCGTCTCCCAGCGCCTGCGCCTCCATGTCGTGGACTGGGGGAACGAGGCGGCGCCCCCCCTCGTGCTCGTGCACGGCGGGCGCGACCACGCGCGGAGCCTCGACGCGGTGGCCCGCGCGCTGCGGGGCTCCTGGCACGTCGCCGCGCCGGACCTGCGCGGCCACGGCGACAGCGACCGGGCCACCGGCGGGAGCTATGCGATGGCCGAGCTCGTGCTCGACCTCGCCGCGCTCGTCGACCGGCTCGGACCGGCCCCCGTGGCGCTCGTCGGTCATTCGCTCGGCGGCGCGATCGTGCTTCACTATGCGGGGCTCCGCCCGGAGCGCGTGCGGAAGGTCGTGGCCATCGAGGGGCTCGGCGCGTCGCCGTCGATGCGCGCGGAGATGCTGGCGCAGACCTCCGCCGAGCGGCTCGAGCGCTTCGTCGCGGCGGTCCGCGAGATCGACGGGCGAGAGCCGCGCCACTATCCGAGCCTCGAGGCCGCCGCGGCGCGCATGCGCGAGGAGCACGCCTTCCTCAGCGAGGCCCAGGCGCTGCACCTGACGCGGTACGGCGCGCGCCGGCTGGAGGACGGAAGCTACGTGTGGAAGTACGACCCCTACATCCTCACGCCGAGCGCCGCGCGTCCCGACTTCGAGGGCCTCGAAGCGCTCTGGGCGCGCATCGCGTGCCCCGTGCTGCTCGTGCGCGGCGCGAGCTCCTGGGCGAGCGATCCGGTCCTCGACGGACGCGCCGCCGCGTTCCGCGACGCGCGCCTGGTGAACGTCGAGGGCGCCGGCCACTGGGTGCACCACGAGAAGCCCGACGCGTTCCTCGCGGCTCTCGCGGAGTTCCTCGAGGCGTGAGCCATCCTGCGCGCGAAGCGCAGTCCGACGAGGCCGCCCGTCAGCAGCACGAGGCTGCCAGGCTCTGGAACGACGGCGATTCGGGAGATCGAGATGCTCTGCCCGGCCGGATCTCCGGTCAGTCCGGTGCCGAGCGTCAGCGCGAGCGAGTCGATCAACGTGACGTCGAGAGGAGTGGAGGGCACCTCGTCGGTCCAGAGCGAGAGAGGAAACTCGATCCGGCCCGCCGTGTCGATCAGCACGCCGTTGTTCGCCTCGCTGATCGTGGTCGAGTCCGAGAGCCGGACCCGAACGCTCCACTCGCCCACGATCGCCTCGACCTCGATGACGATCCGGTCGAGCGTGCCGCCGGCCGTGAAGTCGAAGCCAGTCTCGCTCGGATCCCCGAAGCGCGCCGGGTGGCGATACTGCACGCTGAAGAACGCCGTGGAGTCCGGGGCGAGCGTGGCCTTGAGGGCATCCGGCCCCGGCGTCGAGGGCAGTTCGAGAACGGCTTCCGTCCCCTCGTGGAGGAACGCCTCGTTGAACCGGGTGCCTCCCAGCACCGGGAGACTCTCCTGCCGCAGCGAGGGAAGCGGCGGACTTCCGGGGGTCGTGTCGACCAGGGAGAACGGCCCGCTCTCGAAGTCGTCGATCACGAGGACGGCGCTGCTCGCGGTCGGGAGGGCTGCGGCAGCAGCGAGGGCGAGGGAGAGCCCGATGCGCGGGCCCCACGGGCGGTGAGCTCCGCAGCGGATGCGGGCCTGGGGCGCGACCGGTCTCGGACCTGTCAACCGCGGGCCTCCGGCATTCATGGGTCAGGAGGCATCTCGCAGCCCCCGGGACGACATCATTCTGTCACGGAACGGCGCGCCGGGACAAGACGGGTTCTGGCGACCCCCTCCCGTAAGGAAACGGTAGAGATGCGGTAAAGGCACGACCGCGACTCCAGGCGAGACTCCGCGCCACCGCGCAGCCAGGAGTCCCACCATGAGTCCGAACGTTTCTCGCCTCCCGCACGCCGCCGTCCTCGCGCTGGCCCTCCTCTCCGGGTCGGGCTGCGTCCCGTCGGGCGCGCAGTTCTCCCCCGCAACCGGCGTCCTCACCATCACGGGAACCGGCGGGGCGGACGCCTTCGTGGTCAGCGCCAAGGCCGACGGCTCGATCGTCGTGAACGGCGGCGGCGTCCCGATCAGCGGCGGCGTCCCCACCGTGGCCAACACCGTGCGCATCGTGCTCCAGGGTCGCGCGGGCGACGACCAGCTCGTGATCGACCCGCAAGGCGGCGCGCTCCCCCGCGCGAGGATCGTCGGGGGACCCGGCACCGACGTCGTGGTGGGCGGCTCCGGCGACGACGAGTTCGTCTGGGGACCGGGGGACGGCCTGGACACGGTCGAGGGCCGGGCGGGCGCCGACAAGCTGATCTTCCACGGGAGCGACGACGCCGAGGCGATCGAGGTCGCCGCCAACGGGGCGCGGGTGTACTTCTTCCGGAGCGTGGACAACGTGACGACCGATCTCGACGACGTCGAGACGCTCGAGATCCTCGTCCGGGGCGGCAGCGACACCGTCTTCGTGGGCGACCTGACCGGCACCGATCTGACGCAGATCCGGCTCGACCTCGCCGCGAGCGCCGGGGGCGGCGACGGCCAGCCCGACACGATCACGATCAGCGGCACGCAGGGCGCGGACACGGTCGACCTCGCGGGCGAGGGCAGCGGGATCCGCGTCGACGGTCTCCAGGCCAGCGTACGCGTCTCCAATCAAGAGCCCGCCGGCGACCGGCTGGTCCTCAACGCCCTGGCCGGCGACGACCACATCGACGCGACGACGCCGGGAGCCGGCGCCATCCAACTCGTCCTCAGCGGCGGTCTCGGCATCGACACCCTCCTCGGCAGCGAAGGGGCCGACACCTTCCAGGGCGGCGACGGCGACGACTTCGCGTTCATGGGTCCCGGCGACGACACCTTCGTCTGGAATCCGGGCGACGACGACGACACGATCGAGGGCGAGGACGACTTCGACACGCTGCTCTTCAACGGCGCCAACGTCGCAGAGGTCATCGAGGTCTCCGCCAACGGAGCGCGGGCCCGCTTCACCCGCAACATCGCGATCGTGACGACCGACCTCGCCGGCGTCGAAGCGATCGACTTCTTCGCCCGCGGCGGGGCCGACGTCATCGCCGTCCGGGATCTCACCGGAACGGATCTCGTGGAGGTGAACCTCGACCTCGCGACCTCCGCCGGCACCGGCGACGCGCAGGTCGACGGGATCATCGTCGAGGGGACCGCGGGCGACGACGCCGTCTTCGTGCAGGGCGACGCGAGCCGGGTCTCGCTGCTCGGTCTCGCCGCGCAGGTGAACGTCACCGGCGCCGAGGATCCGGCCGACGGGCTCACCATCGGCACCGGCGCCGGGGACGACGTGGTGGACGCGTCGGGCCTCGCGACGCCGAGCCTCATGCTGACTGCGGACGGGGGCCCCGACCACGACGTCCTGATCGGCGGCGATGGCGGCGACTACCTGCTCGGGGGCGACGGCGACGACGTGCTGCTGGGCGGCCCCGGCCTGGACGCCCTCGACGGCGGCGCGGGAGACAACCTCGTGATCCAGTGATCGACCCGGGAGGCGCGCTTCCCGAGACCGGGCCCGGACGCCACGCTCACCACGCGCGCAGCTCCGGGAGCACCTCGCCCGCGAACAGGCGCAGGCTCGAAGCCGCGTCCTCGAAGCGCATGCCGCCATAGCGCGAGATCACGAGCGTCTCGAAGCCGCCGAGCAAGCGCTTCCTGGCCTCGAGCTTCTCCAGGATCTGGGCGGGCGTGCCCCACGTCTGGATCGAGACGTACGTGTTCAGCGCAGGCTCCATCCCGACGGCGCGGAAGACGCCCGCCGCGTTCGCATAGAGGTCATAGCCCTTCGTCTTCCCGAAGTGCTCGCTCATCAGCTCGTAGTGGCCCACGATCGAGAGGAAGTAGTTGGCCATGTACTCGCGGGCCAGCGCCTCGGCCCGCTCCGCGGAGGCGTCGCAGAACATCAGGTCGCCGGTGAGCGGCCAGGGCGCCTCGCGGTGCTGGTGCTCGCGGAAGCTCTTGCGGTAGGCGGCGAGCGGGCCGCTCGCGTACAGCTCCCACGGCATCTGCGTGAAGGTCATCAGCGTGGCGCCCAGCTTCGCCGCCTGCTCGACGGACTCGGGCGAGAGGCCCACGCAGTAGAAGCGGTCGCGGAAGCCAGCGAGCGGGCGCGGGCGGATCGGCGTGCGAACCTGGGGGTAATAGCGCCCCGCGCCCTCGATCTCCCCCTGCTCGAGGGCCTCGATGATCATGCGCGAGCCTTCGTCGAAGCGGTCGCGCGCCTCGTTCATGTCGACCTGGAAGTGGCGGTACTCGAGGCGCGAGAGCCCGCGCCCGATGCCGAGGATCGCGCGCCCGCCCGACAGGTGGTCGAGCAGCGCGACCTTCTCGACCACGCGCAGGGGGTGGTTCCACGGCACGATCACCGCGCCGGTGCCGAGGCGGAGCTTCGTGGTGCGGCCCGCGAGCCACGACAGGAGCTGGAGATTGTCCGGGCAGGCCGAGTAGTCCGTGAAGTGATGCTCGGGGGGCCAGTAGCTGTCGAAGCCGAGCGGCTCGGCGAGCTCCGCGATGCGCATCTCGTCGCGCATCATCTCGGCGTCGCTGGCGCGGCCCTGGTAGTTCTGGAAGATGCCGAGGATGCCGACCTTCATGCGGGCCTCCGGGTAACCTCGGGACGGTAACTCACCGGAGCCGGCGCAAGGCGGTCGGGATCGACGCGCGGGTCACCCTCAGCGGCGGTCCCGCCCGAGCCTCCGGCGCACGCATCGTGATAGAGTCCGCGCAGACCCCGAAGGAGAAGCTCCATGCCGGCGCGTCGCCTCGTCCCGGTATTCGCCGTAATCTCCCGCTCGCTCGCGGCCGGCTGCGCCTACGACTTCGAGTCGCTGGAGCCGGTCGGCCGCTGACGGCGCAAGCGAGCGCCCCCGTGCGCCTCGAGCTGCTCGTCGACGGGCGGGTGCTCGACGACGACCACCCCGGCGTCCGGCGTTTCTGGGTGCCGGTGCTCCGGGCGTGGGCTTCGCGCGGAGGGCGCGGCGCCGTGGCGCACGCAGCGCGCCGCGCGCCCGAGGCGCAGCTCGTCGAAGCGGGCTTCACGCCGGTCGAGCTGCGCGACGGCCCGCGGAGCGCGCTCGGCCTGCTGCGAACGCGCCGCGTGGTGCGCGCGAGCGGCGCGCGGGCTTCGCTCTCCCCGCTCTACCTCACCCTCTCCGGCGCCCGCGTCGACGTGGGGACGATCTACGATCTCACGGGGAGGACCCATGCGCGGACGCCGCTTTCGCGATTCGTCTTCGAGGCTGCCCTCTTCCACACGCGCCGCCACGCGTCGCGCGTCGTGACGATCAGCGAAGCCGCCAAGGCCGCGCTCGAGGCGGCGATCACCGGCCTGCGCGGGCGCGTCGACGTCGTCGCTCCGGTGGCTCCGGCGGAGCCGCGTCCCGACCCGGGCTTGCTGGCGCGCCTCTCGATCGCTCGCCCGTATGCGCTCGCGATCGCGAGCCACCGTCCGCACAAGCGCTTGGCGCCGCTGGCGGATGCCTGGCTCCGCGCCGCGCCCGATCTGCCGCTCGTCGTCGCGGGCCGGGGAACGGAAGCCCTGGCGGCGCCTCCCCTCGTGTACGGACTCGGGTTCGTCGACGACGCATCGCTCGAGGCTCTCCTCGCCGGGGCGGCGTGCCTCGTGTCGGCGAGCGTCGCAGAGGGTGGCGGTCTCCCGGCTCTCGCGGCGCTGGCAGCCGGCGTCCCCGTCGTGGCGACGCGCCTTCCGGCACTGGAGGAGCTGGCGGGGGAATCGGCCGTCTGGGTGGAGCTCGACGACCACGCGGGCCTCGTGGGCGCGGCCGCGCGCGTCGCGCGCCAGGCGGACGACACGCGGCGCCGTGTCGCGGCGGGGCGCGAGCGCGCGCGCGCCTTCTCGGCCGACCGTGCGGCGCGCGAGCTCGCGCGCCTGCTCGACTGATGCCGCCGTGAAGCCCTCGACCCCCTTCCACGGCCCGCTCGACGTCGACGACCTGCGCGCCGATCTCGCCGAGCGCGCCGTGCGCGGCACGGCCGCGACCCTGGGGATCCAGGTGTCGACCGTGCTCGGCGCTCTCGTCGCGACCGCCGTGCTCGCGCGCCTGCTGACGCCGGGCGACTTCGGCCTCGTGGCGATGGCCCTCGTGGTGCTGGGGCTGTTCCAGATCGCCGGGGAGCTCGGCCTTTCGGCTGCGACGGTCCAGGCGCCGGAGATCGACCGCGCGAAGCTCACGAGCCTGTTCTGGCTCCAGGTCTCGCTCGGCGTCGCTCTCGCGCTCGCGCTGGCGGGCTCGGCGCCCCTGGTCGCCCGGCTCTACGGAGAGCCTCGACTGGTCGCGGTCGTGGCTGCCCTGTCGGCGGTGCTGTGGCTGCGGGCCCTCGGCTACCCGCAGATCGCGCTGCTGCGACGTCGGATGCGCTTCGCCGCCTACGCGGTTTCGGAGCTCCTCGGGGTGCTGGCGGGCTTCGCCGCGGGCTGCGCGCTGGCGATCGGAGGCGCCCGTTACTGGGCGCTGGTCGGCCAGCAGCTCGCCGGGGCGGCGGTCGCGACAGGGGCGGCCTGGGCTTTCTCGTCCTTCAGGCCCGAACGGCTCCCGCGCTGGGCGGGCGTGCGCGATCTGGTCGGCTTCGGCGTACGCCTCACCGCAGCGACACTCTTCGCCTCCGCAGCCCGCAGTCTCGATCGGCTGCTGATCGGGAGCCTCGTCGGCGACGTCGCCCTCGGCCTCTACGCCACGCCGCAGCGGCTCCAGGAGCGGGCATCCGATCTGGCGGCCGTCTCGATCGCCCGCGTGGCCCCCGGCGTGCTCAGCCGCTTGCAGTCCGAGCCGGACCGCTATCGCCGCGTCTACCGCCAGGCGCTCCTCTACGGGCTCTCCATCAGCGCTCCCGTGCCCGCCTTCCTCTGCGCCGACGCCGGTCCGCTCGTGGCGACCCTGCTCGGCCCGCAGTGGCTCGACGCCATCCCGATCTTCCGCCTGCTGGCCGTGGCCGGCCTCGCCGCCACGCTGCAGCCGGCGACGCGCTGGGTCTACCTCTCGCGCGGGCGGATGGATCGGCTGCTGCGCTGGACCGCCATCGAGTCGGCCGCGCTCGCAGCGGCCGTCGTGCTGGGCGTTCGCTGGGGCGCGCTCGGCGTCGCGGCGGCCCTGGCCCTGAGCGGCTGGCTGCTTCGCCTGCCGGACGCTCTCTTCTGCTTCCGCGGCGCTCCGGTCGCACTGTCCGACGTGGCGGCCGCTGGCTGGAGGCCGTTCGCCGCCGCCCTGCTCGCCGCTCCTGCACCCCTGGCGCTGAACGCCCTGCGCGGCGCGGCCCCGGGGTCGCCGATCGACCTCGGCGTGGACCTCTTCGCCTTCGGCGCGCTCTACGTCGCCGCGTGGCTCGCGCTGCCGGGCGGCCGAGGAGTCGCCGCGGAGGCGCTGCGGCTCGCCCGCGCGCTCCGGCGACCGGGCGCGCCGCAGGCTGCCGGGTTGCGCCCGTGACCTCTCGGCGACCGCGCACCCTGGTCCTCCACAACGAGATCGCGCCCTATCGGCTCCCCGTGTTCGAAGCGCTCGCGCGCGAGTGCGACCTCACCGTCTACTTCTGCCAGGAGCGCGCTCCGGGGCGCCGCTGGAGCAGCGCGACGGGCTCTTTCTCGTTCCGCCACGCGGTGCTCCCGAGCCGCCTGATGTCGCTCGGGCGCTTCGGCTCTCTCGTCTGGAACCCCGGGCTCGCGCGGCGCCTCCGGGAAGCCGGGCCGTTCGACGTCTACCTGGCGGGGGAGAACCTGCAGAATGCGCTCTCCGTGCGAACGGTGCTCGCCGCGGCGAGGCGCCAGCAGGCGCCCTTCGTCCTCTGGTCCGGGCAGGTCGAGGGGGAGCGCGCGCAGTCGCACCGCGGGAGGGTCGGTCGCTGGCTGGTGGAGGCGCATCGGCAGGCGCTCTACCGCTCGAGCGACGGCTTCCTCGCCTACGGCAGCGCCGCGCGCGAGTTCCTGCTGCGCCGCGGCGTCCCGCGCGAGCGCATCTCGTGCGGCGCCCAGGTGGTGCCTTCCGACCCGCCGCTGCCCGTCCAGCCGACGAAGGAGGCTCTCGGCTACGGCCGGAAGCTCGTGGTGCTCTCTCTCGGCTACCTGACCCCGCGCAAGGGCCTCGACTCCCTGATCCAGGCGTTCCGCGAGGTCGCCCACCCGGACGCGCTGCTGGTGATCGCCGGGGCCGGCGAATCGCTGGCGTCGCTTCGTGCGCTGGCCGGGGGCTCGGAAGCGATCGTCTTCCCCGGCTACCTCGAGGGCCCGGCGAAGGCCATGCATTTCGCGCTGGCGGACGTCTTCGTGCTTCCGACCTTGCACGATCCGTGGGGTCTGGTGGTGAACGAGGCGATGGCCTACGGGCTCCCGGTGGTGGTGAGCGAGCGCGCGGGCTGCGCCCGGGACCTCGTCCGCGACAACGGAATCGTGGTGCCGGCCGGCGACGTCTCGTCCCTTCGCGAGGCCCTGCGGCGGCTGCTCGGCGAGCCGGCGCTGCGGCGCGCGATGGGCGAGCGCTCGCGCGCGATCATCCGCGCCTACGACGTGCCGCGGGCGAGGGACGACATCCTGCGCGCCCTCCGGCGCGCCCGGGTCGGCGTCCCGTGAGGGTGCTGATCGTGACGCCGCTCTTTCCTCCCGCCGTCGGAGGCGCGGCGACGTACTTCGTCGATCTGGTGGAGCGACTGGCCGGGAGCCATGCGATCACCGTGCTGACGGAGCGGACTCCGGGAGCGCCCCGGGAGAGCGAGCTCGGAGCCGTGCGCGTGCTGCGGCGGCTGCCTCGTCACGCGGGCGCGGGGCCCGCGCTCGCCGCGCGCGCGGGCGGCTACGCGCGCTCCCAGCTCTGGCTCGCGCTCCGGCTCGGCTCGCTCGTCCGTCGTCACGGCATCGAGCTGATCCACTTCCACGCCCGCCTCGGAGGCCGCGCCTTCCATGCGGCGCTGCGGCGCTCGGGCGTCCCGATCGTGGCCGACCTGCGCGATCGCCTGCGCGATCCGGCGCCGCTCGCCCGCGTGGCCGATCGCGTGATCTGCTGCGGGGAGGCCGTGCGGGACTTCGCCCTCGCGGCGGGGATCGACGCAGCGCGGCTCGTCCCCGTCGCGAATCCGCTCCCGCCCGTCGTGCGGCCGGCGCCGGAGGAGGCCGACGCCGTGTGCCAGCGGTACGGCCTCGGCGAGGAGCCCTACGTGCTCTTCGTGGGCGACGTGCGCGCAAGCAAGGGGGTCTACGCGCTGCTCGACGCGTTCCGCTGCTGGCGCGGCGGAGCGCCTCCGGCCCGGCTCGTCGTCGTCGGCCGAAAGCTCGAAGGCGCACGCCTCGCCGCGCGGCTCCGCGAGGCCGCAGGCGTCCGCGCCCTGGGAGCGCTCCCGCGCGCGGAGGTGCTGGCGCTCATGAGCCGGGCCCGCATCGTGGCGCTGCCTTCGTTCTCCGAGGGGCTTCCGACCGTGATCCTCGAGGCGCTCGCGCTCGGCGTCCCCGTGATCGCGCCGCCCGGAGTGCCCGAGTTCGAGCGCGATCTCGCCGCCTTCGTGGTGCCGCGCGTGGAGCCTCGGGCGATCGCCGAGCGCCTCGAGACCCTCTGGTCGTCGCCTCCGCGCGCCCGCTATCCGCTGGCGCGCCACGACCCGGCGCGTGCGGCGGAAGCCGTGGAGCGCGTGTACCGCGAGCTCGTCGCGCGGGACGCCGCGCCGTGAGCGACGTGGTGCACGTCTACAAGGACCTCCCGCCCGTGTACGGAGGGATCGAGCAGCACGTGGCGCTGCTCGGCCGCCTGCTCGCCGAGCGGGGCCTTACGGTCGAGGCTCTCTGCACGCGTCGGTCGGGCTCTGCGAGCGAGGAGGTCCGCGGGGGCGTCCGGATCCGCCGCTGCGCGGCGCCCCTCGAGCTCGCCTCGACGCCGCTCCCTCCTGCCCTCCCCTGGGCGCTCCGCCGGAGCGGCGCGCGCATCGTCCACCTCCACCTTCCGTGGCCGCCCGGCGAGGCGGCCTGGCTGCTCGGGGGTCGGGGCCGACCGCTGGTGGTCACGCTCCACTGCGAGGTCCTGCGCTACCCGCGGCTGGCGAGCCTCCTCGCTCCGCTCGAGCGTCGCGTGCTCGGGGCCGCGCAGCGCATCGTCGTCTCGAGCCCCGCCGTGGCCGAGCTTCCTTTGCTGGCCGCGCACCGCGACCGGGTGCGCGTCGTCCCCCACGGCGTCGATCTCGAGCGCTTCCGGCCGGGCGTGCCTCCGGACCCGCTTCCGACGATCCCTCGTCCGCGCATCCTCTACGTGGGACGGCTGCGCCACTACAAGGGCCTAGAGGTGCTGGCGGAGGCCCTGGCGCGGCTCCCGGCCGCGCAGCTCGTCGTGGTCGGCGACGGTCCCGCGCGTCCGGTCCTCGAAGGGGCTCTGCGACGTCACGGCTGTGCGAACCGCGCTCACCTGCTCGGCGCGATCGGCGACGATCGCCTTCCGGCGCTGCTCCAGAGCGCCGACGCCGCCGTGCTCGCCTCGACCTCGCGCGCCGAAGCCTTCGGCCTGTCGCTCGCCGAGGCGCAGGCCTGCGGCGTTCCCGCCGTGACGACCGCGCTCGGGACGGGAACCGCGCTCACGGTGTCCGACGGCGCCTCCGGACGCGTCGTGCCTCCGGGCGACGCCGCGGCGCTCGCCGAGGGGCTCGCCTGGTGCCTCGACCCCGCCGAGCGCGCGGGCCGCCGCGCCGCGGCCCGCGCTCACGCCGAAGCGTCCCTCTGCGGGCGGCGCATGGCGGCGGCGATCCACGCCCTCTACGACGAGATCGCCCCGCTTGCCGATCGGCCGGGGCGCTGAGGATGGCGGCCCTCGTCTCCGTCGTCCTGCCCACCCGCGACCGCGCCGGCCTCTTGCCCGAGGCCGTGGCGAGCGTGCTCGCACAGAGCCGCGCCGATCTCGAGCTGATCGTCGTGGACGACGGATCCACCGACGACACGGCCCGCGTGGTGGCGGCGTTCGCCGACCCGCGCGTGCGCTACCTCCGCCAGGACCCGCGCGGCATCGGCGCCGCGATGAACGCCGGGATCGCTGCGGCTCGCGGCGAGCTCGTGGCGCGCATCGACTCCGACGACCGCTGGCTGCCCGCTCTGCTCGCCAAGCAGGCTGCCGTGCTCGAGACGCGGTCCGAGGTCGACCTCGTCTACGCCAAGGCCCGCGCCATGGACGCGGAAGGCAGGCCCCTGGCGCGAACCCTCGGCGCGCCCGAGCGCTGGCGGGGCCGGACGCTCGAGAGCCTGCTCTACGGAGACTTCGGCTGCGCCATCGCCACGCTGGTGCGTCGCCGTTGCTACGAGGGCGTCGGGGGCTACGACCCCGATCTCCGCACCAACGAGGACTGGGACCTCTGGATCCGCCTGGCGCGGGCCGGCTGTCGCTTCCACTTCCTCGACGAGGTGCTGGCGGAGTTCCGCTGCCACCCGGGTCGCTCGACGACCTCCGCGCTCTCCGCCGACGTCCTGGAGAGCCGCCTGCGCCCGCTCGACAAGGTCTTCGCGGATCCGTGGCTGCCCGCCGGGATCCGCGCCCTCCGCCCGCTGGCCTATCGCAACGCGCACGTCGATCTGGGCGTGCGCTGCCTCGGCGCAGCCAGGCCCCGCGAGGCGCGTCTGCACTTCGGCCGGGCGCTGGCCGCGGGCGAGGCGAGGCTCCCGACGCTGCTGCGGATCGCCTGGCAGATCCTGCTCCACCGCAGCCTCAGCCGACGACGCTGGGCCGTCCGGGCGGTGGAGGCCGCCGTGCGCCTGCGCGGCTGACGGCCCTACGGGCAGGTCGCAAAGGGGTCCGTGTCGATCACGAGACCGTCGGCCACGTTCATCAGCGCAATCGCGCGGCAGAAGGCGCGATCGGCGGCCAGGCCGGGTACGGCGCCGATCGAGACCCCCGCCCCCAGACCGGGGAAGAGCGCCGAGCCGTCGCTGATGCCGCGGCAGCTCCTCTCCCAGCGGGAGAAGAGCTTGATGTGCTTCTTCTGCACGCCCCGCACCTGGAGGTAGTCGCTGGCTCCGCCGCCCTGGATCGCGGCCGAGAGCTCCACCACCGTGCCGGCCCCGGCTTCGAGGGCCTCCTCTTTGCGCTGGTTCATCTCGGCGAAGACGGAGAGGAGGAAGGCGGCGCCGTCCTGGAGGAGCGTCCTCTGGCACTTGATGCCGCCCTTGTCGGTCGAGATCGCGCCGTCGATCGGTGTGCCGAGGAGGTCCGCGTAGAGGGCGAACGTCTCGCCGCGGGCCGCGCCGACCTGGGTCTGGAGCCCCGCGAAGCCGAAGTCGGGCGCCTGCTCGGGCGCGCTGCAGCGCTTGCTCTCGGTCTTCGCCGCCTTGTCCGCGACCTTTCCGACCTTGCCCTTCGGATCCGCGACGGCGCAGTCGTGGCCGCTCTGCACTTTCCCCTTGGTGGCGTCGTCGAAGCACTTCTGCGTCAGCTTGCCCTGGGCCTTGGCGATCGCCGCCGCGCCCTTGTTCATGTTCACGATGCAGTCCTGCTGATCCGGGGTCTGCGGGTCCGGAGGGAGCTGCGCGCCGAGAGGGAGCACGGTCACCCCGGAGGCGAGGCTCGTGAGCTCGAAGGTCAGTCCATCCCGGAAGTCGGAGGTGGCGCTGAGGTTCGTCCCGCCCCCGGGAAGGAAGATCTGGGTGCTCGCGTTCACCTCGATCTCCAGCGGATTCGCCACGATCTGCGTGAAGCTGATGGACGTCGTGCCACCGACCGAGAAGCGACCGCCGCCGAGGGGCGAGATCGTCCAGAGGCCCGGGTTCTCGAGCGGCGTGACGCCGAGGGGCTCGGCGACGAACGACTCGGAGAGGAGCGTCTCCACGTCGTTGGAGAGGATGAGATCGAGGGCGGCCGTCCCGTCCGGCACCTCGACGGTCCAGCTGATCGCGATGTCGGCTTGCACCGGTACGGTGGACGCCGCAGCGCCGAGGATCTCGTAGGCCTGGAGTCCGTTCGTGCTCGCGTTGAGCGTGCAATCGCCCGCCGTCGTCGCCGTCGGCGCCACGATCCGCGTGCGCCCGCCGAGCCTCGTCGTCTGGGTGATGGCGCGCGACCAGCTCGCCGAGGCGTCGGCGAAGTTCCCCGCGCCCGCCGGAAAGTCGTAGAGGATCGTCGCCGTCGCGGTGGAACCCGAGTCGGAGGCGCCGTCGAAGTTGTCCTCGCAGTCGTACTGCACGCCCACCGAGCCGGTCGTGGGGTCCGTGCCTCCGGCGGACGCGGGATCTCCCGAGATGGCGCCCAGGAGCGCGGCGAGACCGGCCGGCACGAGCAAGCGGAACATCGGCAACCTCCGAGACGCACGCGGCCGGGGCTGCCCGAGGGCAGCGGCTCCATTCAACCAGAGCCGAAGGGCGTCCGGCAAGCAGTTTGTGGCGAGATGGCGCGGGAACGTCACGGCAGGCCGCGGGTCCCGGCTGCCACCGCGAGCCCCCCGAGCAGGCACGCCAGCCCCGCAAGCAGGACGGACGCCTCCGCGGGCCCGAGCACCGGCAGGACCAGCGCGGCGACGCCGCAGGCTGCAGCGCTCGCCCAGAGCGTGGCGACGGCCGCGGTCGGGCGCAGGCCACGTCGCACCAGGCGGTGGCTCAGGTGGCGGCGGTCGGCGAGCCAGGGCGGCCGGCCGCTCCGCAGGCGAAGCCAGACGACGAGCACCAGATCGAGCGCCGGCACCGCCAGTACCACCAGGGGCGCCGTCACGGCGAGCTTCGGGGTGTCTGCGCCAGGCGTGTAGACGCCGAGCACCGAGAGCCCGGCCAGGCCGAAGCCGATCGCCATCGATCCCGCATCGCCGAGGAAGACCCGCGCGCGGGGCCAGTTGTGCGGCAGGAAGCCCAGGCACGCGCCGGCGAGGGCCGCCGCCGCGATGGCGACGGCCGACTCGCCGGTCCGCAGGTTGACGGCTGCCAGCGCTGCGGCACCGATCGCGCCGAGGCCCGCACAGAGACCGTCCATGTTGTCGAGGAAGTTCAGCGCATTCGTGATCGCCACGACCCAGAGCACAGTGAGCAGCGCCGCAGCGGGTAGCGGCCAGTCGAGAAAGAGCTGGAGACGAACCCCGAGCAGCGCCAGGAGTGCGCCGGCGACGGCCGCGGCGCCCAGCTGCGAGGCGAGCTTGCTGCGAGGTGCCAGCCCGCGCACGTCGTCGAGCAGACCGGCCGCCACCATCAGTGCGGCGCCGGCGCCGAGGGCCGAGAGCCCCGCCATCTCGCGCGCCGCGAAGCCGGCCGCTCCCCACCCGACGCCGGCCACCGCGCCGGCGGCCACCCCGAGGCCCCCGAGGAGCGGCGTGGGCGCAGCGTGAGCCTTATAGCCGCCCGGACGATCGAGCGCGCCGAGGCGCCGCGCGAGCCATGCCGAGGCCGCGGTCGCCACCAGGGACACGCCGGCCGCAACGCCTCCCGTCTGCAGCAGGTCGCCGGCCGTCGCCGCGGTCACCGGGCCTTCGCAGCCGTGCCCGCGGACGCGCCCTCGGCGCTCGCGCCGCGCACGCGAGCGAGGGCGCGCTGCGCCGGCTCTGATCCGGGGTCGATCGTCAGCGCGCGCTCGGCCGCTTCCGCGGCCTCCCGCGGACGCTCGAGCGCGAGGAGCACCGTCGCCAGGTTTGCCCAGCCCGCGGCCTCGCCGGCGCGGTCGCCGCGCCAGTCGCCCGCCGCGGCGCTTCGCAGCGCCGCCTCCGCCGCAGCGAAGTCGCGCCGCTCCATGGCGGCGGCGGCCACCAACGCCCACGCCGCCGCGTGCCGCGGATGGCTGCTCAGCGAGCGCTTCGCCAGGCGCTCCGCTTGCGCCGGGTCGCCGAAGAAGAGCTCGGCCTTGGCGGCGTCCTCGAGCACGCGGGCGTGGAGCGGCGCGAGCGACAGCGCCCGAGCGAAGGCCGCGCGAGCGGCTTCGCGGGTGGCCTCTGCCGGCTCGACGCGGGCGAGGTCCGCCAGCGCGCGCCCGAGGTTCGCGTAGTTCAGCGGGCTCGCCGGGACGAGGTCGCGGGCGCGGGCGTGGGCGCTGGCCGAGGACTCGAGATGCGCGCGCCGAGTCTCCTTGCCGACGCCCGCCTCGAAGGCGGCGCGATGGTGCGCGACGCCGACCTGTCGCCAGAAGGCCTCGCGCCCGGGCTCGCGGCGCGCGGCCTCGGCGAGGTAGGGAAGAGCCGCACTCGGGCTCGTCTCCTCGAGCAGCACCAGGCCGCGCCGCTCGAGGGCGTCGGCCCAGAAGGGGTCGACGACCGAGAGCTTCAGCGTGAAGGCGGCGCAGGTGGCGACACCGGCGCCCGCGAGCGCCGCTCGCCGCGTCGAGGCCTCGGACGGAGAGCGCCGTTCGCCCGTCGCACGGCGCGGATGCGTGGCTCCCGCCGCCGACTCCACGCGCCAGGCGGCGAGCGCGACGGCGAGGAGCGGCAGCGCCAGCGCGGCTGCCCCGAGCCAGGCGAGGCCCCCGCCGCCCACGGCGAGCCCGTTCAGCAGGAGGAGGCTCGCGGCGAGGGCGGCGCACGCGGCGAGCGTGGCGCCGAGCGACCGAGCCGACGCCCCCTCCTCGTTTCCCGCCCCCACGCGCGAGGCGCTCGAGACGACGCCCAGCCAGGTGGCGCCCAGGGCGCCGAGCGCCGTGACCGTAAAGCTGAAGAGGCCCTGCACCGCGAGGGCCGCCAGCCCGGCGAGCGGTGCCGCGAGCGCAGCGCGCGTCTCGGCGCCGCTGCCGCGGAAGGCCCGGCTGCCGGCCGCGACGAGCGCGGCGGCCACCAGGGCGAGCGCCGCCAGGCCGACACTTCCCTGCGTCGCTGCCACCTGCACGACCTCGTTGTGCGCATGGCCGGGCGAGCTGTCCGGACCGTGCTCGAAGGCGCGAGCGCCCTGGTGTCGCTGGTAGGCGAGCTGGAAGCTGTCGAGGCCGCTTCCCAGCCAGGGCCGCGCGGCGAAGGCGACGGTCGCCACGCGCCAGAACTCGAGCCGCGGCTCGCTCGCCGGCTCGAGCACGGCAGCGGCCCGCTGCCCGGCCGCGCTGGCGAAACGTGAGCCGAGCGGCGTGGCGCCGAGCCCCGCGAACACGAGGACCAGACAGGCCGCCGCCGCAGCGAGCGCCGCGGCGGCGCGGCGTTCGCCCGCGCGCCACCAGAGCAAGGCGAGCGTCCCGAGGCCGGCGAGCGCCGCCGCCCAGGCGCCGCGGGAGAGGCTCGCCGCGATCGCGGCGACGCCCGCGGCGGCGAGCGACACCAGGAAGAGGCCGACGCCGCGCCGCCCGGCCCGCAGCGCGCGCGCCGCCAGCCAGGCGACCACCGGGAGCGACGCGGCCAGGAACGCACCCAGGAAGATGGGATTGCCGAGCGTGCCGCCCGGACGCAGCAGATCGCCGGCGCGATGCACGGTCGTCCAGCCGACGGGATCCATCCCCGCGAGCTGCAGGCCGGTGTAGGCGGTCGCGCCGGCGTAGCCGACCGCGCACGCCCAGCCGAGCGCGGCGAGGGCGTTCCGCGACGAAGCGGCGGCGCGCGTGGCGAGGAACAGCACGAGCCCGAGCGCGAGGGTGGTCAGGCCCGCCCGCCGCGCCTCGGAGCCGTAGAAGGAAACCCGCGGGCTCACGCTCCAGATCGTCGAGAGCGCTGCGGAAACCAGGAAGGCGCCGAGCGCGAGCGCCAGCGGATCGCGCCCCAGCGTCGCCACCTGCCCCCGCAGTGCGGCCACGCTGCCCCGTGCCGCGGTCAGCGTCTCGTACGCCCAGCCCGCGAGGAGCAGCACGCAGGCCGTCCGCATCAGCAGCAGCTTCGGGAACTCGAAGGCCTCGACCGAGAACACCGACAAGACGAGAGGCGAGAGCGAGAGGTGGGCCACCAGGACGAGGAGGCGGTGCGAGGGCGCAGCCATGGGCGCAGCCAACGCTATCCCATTTCGGGTAGCATGCCGGAGGAGCATCCGACCTTGCGGACCCTCGTCACCGGCGGCGCAGGCTTCATCGGTTCCCACCTCGCGGAGCGGCTGGTCGCCGAGGGCGACGAGGTGCTGGTCCTCGACGACCTCTCCACCGGCTCGCTCGAGAATCTGGGGGGGCTGCTCCGGGAGCCGCACTTCCGCTTCCGCGCCGGCTCGGTGACCGACGAGCGCGCGGTGGCCGAGCTGATGGCCGAGACCGACCGGGTCTTCCACCTCGCCGCCGCCGTCGGCGTGCGCCTCGTCGCGCTGGATCCCGCCCGCGCGCTCGAGACGAACGTGAGGGGAACGGAGATCGTCGCCCGCCAGGCCGCGGCGGCGGGGGCGCCGATGCTCCTGGCGTCGAGCTCCGAGGTCTACGGAAAGGGCGCCAAGCTCCCACTCGCCGAAGACGACGACCTCGTGCTCGGCCCGACCACCAGCGTCCGCTGGAGCTACGGCTGCTCCAAGGCCGCCGCCGAGCACTCGACGCTCGCGCGCGCGAGAGAGATCCCCGCCGTGGTCGCGCGTCTCTTCAACACCGTCGGCCCTCGCCAGACGGGGCGCTACGGGATGGTGCTGCCGCGCTTCGTCGAAGCGGGTCTGCGGGGCGAGCCCATCACGGTGTACGGGAGCGGCGCGCAGCGGCGCTGCTTCGCGGACGTGCGCGAGGTGGTGGACTGCCTCGTCCGGCTGGCGGACGCGCCGGCCGCGCGCGGCGGCGTCTTCAACGTGGGCACCGACCACGAGATCCCGATCCGCTCCCTCGCCGAGCTCGTGCGCGAGCGCACCGGGGCACGCTCGGAGGTCGTGTCGGTCGACTACCAGGCGGTCTACGGCGCGGGCTTCGAGGACGTCGAGCGTCGGATCCCGCACCTGCGGCGCCTCGCAGCAGCGATCGGACGCCGGCCGCAGCGTTCGATCGAGGCGATCGTGGACGACGTCGTCGAGCACGCGCGCGCCCGCGGATAGTCCGCTCACCCCCGCAACGAGGTGTTGCCCGACCCGCCGAGGCGTTGCGGCGGCGGTGCGCCCGGCGCTGCGGCGGCCATCCCGCGAGCGGGCCGTCGGCGCGCTCCAGCTCGCACCGGCGGCGGTGGGCGCGAACCAGCTCGCGCCCAACTCGGTGAACGACTTTCACATCGCGACCGACGGCGTCGGCGCCGCCGAGATCGCCGCGGGGGCGGTGGGAGCCGCGGAGCTCGCCGACGGCGCGGTCGGCATGGCCGAGCTCGAGACGCCCGCGGACAATGCGGGGAGCGGCGTGCAATCCCTCACCCTGGAAGCGGGGGAGAACTTCCTGTACGGCAACGCGGCGACCTTCACACCCAGCGCCAACGGCCGCTGCCTCGTCGTGACCACCGCCGGCATCACGACCGTCGACGGCATCAACGACGACGACGCCCATCTCCGCACGGCGCGAGAGGAGGACGGCCAGTCGTCCCACGACGGCCTCGAGGGCCCCTTCTTTCCTCGCATCCCGGACGGCAGCCGCGGCACGCTCACGGTGAGCGCGATCTGGGACGTGACCGCCGGGCAGCCGACCCGCTTCGGGTGCAGCGTCTTCGTGCGCGAGACGGACTTCGAGGGCGACACGCTGCGTTGCCGCACCAGCTACTTCTGCCAGTGAGGATTGTCGCTTGATGTCCGGACGCGCCGATGTCCTAGAGTCTCGAGAGCCCGCCCGAGGTTCCTCCATGCGCACCGGCGTCGTCTTCCCGCAGACCGAGATCGGCCCCGACGTCGGAGCGGTCCGCGCCTACGGCCAGGGCGTGGAGGCGCTCGGCTTCGCCCACGTGCTCGCGTACGACCACGTCGTCGGCGCGGATCCGGCGGCG
>Ga0105107_10000547_pt1 | contig 24059 bp, 19 predicted proteins | sample PPLLaktember2015_6_FD_79335 | JGI IMG/M metagenome (GOLD analysis project Ga0105107, IMG submission 79335) | Freshwater sediment microbial communities from Prairie Pothole Lake near Jamestown, North Dakota, USA - PPLs Lake P8 Core (1) Depth... | ecosystem: Environmental > Aquatic > Freshwater >... | reverse complement strand
TGCCACTGGAATCAGGCTGCCGGAGGCGATCAAATAATCGACCTCGACCACTGAATCCCTGCTCCGGCAAGCTTGCCGCTCGACCGATAGCCCCTGAATCCTGATAAATGGCGGTGGGTTATCTTGTCTTTCATCGGTATACCGTGGGCCCACAGCGGCAACCGAAACACCCATCATCAATTTTGTGGTTGCAACGTCAAGCAGTGTTTGGACCATATCCGCAGCGGGCGCGCTATCCTGATCAAACAGGACGACGAAATCAGCCCCCGCTTTACGAGCAAGGTCAATCCCAACATTTTGAGCCGCCGCAATACCAAGGTTTGAATGCAGTTGAACAACTTGGCACCAACAGCCTAAAAGAAATTCTGAGTTTATGCATTTCCCAGTATCAATTTTCGATCCATTGTCAACCACAACGACTTTCATGAGTTGCTGCCTGAGGGAATCCAACAGTTTGCCAAGCGCCGCCAGGTCAGGCTCATATGTCACTAAAACACCTACTACTACCACCACATCATCCTTAAGAATATGGGAAGCTCGTTTGGAAAAACCAACACGAAATTAAAAGAAGGGCATGACCAGATCAGAAAGTAAGAGGTAATGCTAATTGTTATTAGTGTATACAACAAAACCAGTACGCAAACCGTTCAATAGTTTCTGAGGCCATGACCCGTGAGCTGGTTCGCCGCCAACCCCGAGTTGCCGAGTTTAAAGGCATGAGCAAGAAAATGTTCTACCTGCACCTGAAAGCGTGCGGGTTCAGGCACGACCGCAGCAACCAGAACGTGTACCTGATGATCCTCGAAATCGTCAGACTTAAACTGACTGTTACAGTCATGACCCTTTGAGAAAGGTTTCTCCCCTGGTTAGGCGAAGCCAAGCAGTTCGTCCCGCTTTCTGCGCTCCGCCCCCTCATCAGGGGTCGGGAGAACGGTCTGCGCTCCGCCCCCTCATCAGGGGTCGGGAGAACGGTTTTTCGAAATCCTGCTACTTTGAATAATATTGTGTGTTCATCCGGCGCATGCCATATAGGAAGGCACGGCTGAATGCGGCTGCTTTCAGGCCAGTGGAAGAGCCGAATCGGGAACTGTGACTAGGGGAGCAAAATCATGGCAGTGCTGACAGCAGGTATCTACCCCATCGACATGAGGCAGGAGGATTGGGGGCTGCCCTCGCTTGGAGACGCCCTCGCTTATCTAGACATGTTTGATTCCGTGCGTGTGGAGGTGTCGGAGACGCCCACCTCGATCACGATCTATGAGTACGACAGCCTGGATCGCCTCCTTAAACTCCAGTTGACCGGCGATGTGGAAGCAGGGCAATTTGACACTCTGTCTGTTGAGGTCCCGCTGTATGCGGTGAAGATCGAAGGCCAAGGCAGCTTTGCGCTTGTCGAGAACGGCGAAGATGGAGCCGACATATTGGGGTACCTGACCGCTTGGTCTGCCTATTCCACTGTCGACTCCAGCCTGCTGGTTCGGGTCACGGACATCTATCAGTCCTTGGAAGAAGATCTTATTCTTGGCGCCGCACTCCTGGCTGGTGCGGATGCTTTCCTGGGCTCGCCGCAGGACGACTATGGGTTGCTATACGTCGGCGAAGACACGGCCTATGGAGGCGAGGGAGCGGACACACTTGACGGCGGTGACGGTCATGACTTCGCGCAGGGCAACCAGGGCAATGACTATCTCAAAGGCGGCCTTGGCAACGATACCCTGCGGGGCGGCAAGGACCACGATGTGGCCTACGGCGGCGCAGGAAACGATGAGGTCTACGGCGATCTGGGCAACGACACCCTGGACGGCGGCGACAGCGACGACCTCGTGCGCGGAGGCAGGGATGACGACTACATCACCGATTCGGGCCTGCTGAGCAACGACGTGATCTTGGGGGACCTGGGCAACGACATCCTGTATGGCGGCGACGGCGCCGACATCCTGCACGGCGACAATTTTGACAACACCGTGGAAGGCGGAGACGACTTTCTTCAGGGCAATCAGGGCGACGACTACCTTGAAGGTGGCTTGGGCAACGACACTCTGCGGGGCGGCAAGGACTACGACGAGGCCGACGGCGGCGAAGGCGACGACGAGGTCTATGGCGATCTCGCCGACGACATCGTATACGGTGGCGACGGCGACGACATCGTGCGCGGCGGCCAGAACGATGACTTCGTCTTTGGCGACGCCGGCAGCGACACGCTCTACGGCGACAGGGGCAACGACCTCCTATACGGCGGCGACGGGGCCGACGTGTTCGTCTTTGACAGCGAGAGCGGCATCGACGTCGTCCCCGACTTTGACCTCAGCCTGGACTTCATCGCCCTGGTGGCCAACCTCAACGGCAGCGGTATCGCCGAACCGGGGGACGTGGTGTCCCGCATCAGCACCGTGAACGGGGATGCAGTCATCGACCTGGGCGCCGGCTATACCGTCACCTTGGAGGGGCTGGACGCTGCCCAACTCACAGAGAGCATGTTCCTGATCATCTGAACGGCCTCAGCAGGGGGATTCTTTTCCCCTTCAGCCCCGGCTCTGCCGCAGAGAAGACAGCATGGGCGCCATATTTGCGAGAGCGGGCTTTGCCCGCAACGTTCACACGATCGCGGGCAGGGGCGCTGCGACGGGATCCGCTTTCACGTAACTACCGACCTCCACGCTGTACTCCTCCATAGTGCTACCTGATGCGCAGGCAAGGCGCTTGAACGCGCGTAGCGCTCAGGTGAACTGTCAGGCGGTTGCGCCCCCCGGATGCCTCGACGAACTGTGATTGACCACGGCCGGGAAGGCCAGCGGCACAGGTCCTCACATGTTTAATATCCCATTGACAGTGATCGCGATCTGCAGTGTTACCCGCTCGCCCACCAGCCGATTGCTCTTTAAAGCCTTCAAAGATTTAGCTTAGTTTAGCAGTCGTGCCAGGAATCGACGCTCATAGCTAAACCGCCACTTTATTAATTGAAGCAAAAACGGGGAACCCCGGACCGTTTTTTGTGCCACGTACACCCGTTCCTGCGGGGCAACGACAGCATCAGGCCCCAAACCCAGGAATTGATACGTCTTCCGCAGAGTTCCTTCATGGTCCCTCCACAGATCCTCGCTTCGCAAGAACAACATCTGATCTGGGGGAAAATAACGCTTCATGTTCTTGATTTGCCGACTGTACAATCCTCGATCCATATAAGAATGCAGACGCCACGATGATTGATCGGAGGCATCACCACGGTCCCGCCAAAGACGAAAGGGCTCCAGAGCGAGCGCCATGGGTAAAGGCCACTTTTCATTGCCGCGCGCATATTCCATACCGTAATGGGAAATGGCACGGGACGTTGGGTCACGCAGCAGGAAAATCAGCTTCATGTCTGGATTGTATTGTTTGATGCGCGCTGCAACCTGCGGGAAGTACATGTAAATTGGCGTAGCTTCGCCCACTAATGGCTGGCTCGCAAAGTTCGGGAAAGCCTTCTGATAGCGCCGATTTATTGAATCAATATCCGCCGAGTCGTCAAAATTTGGCGCGTCAAAAAAGTGCACCTCTTTACAGGGCGCCATGCAAATACGGGGTTCCTGCCCGAGAAAACTCGCGAGAGCAGTGGTCCCCCCTTTTTGTGTTCCCACAATCAGAAAATTTACTCTGAACTTGCCCATCGCTGATTGTTGCGAGTGCTGAAGGTCAGTGCTTAAGCAAACTGTTTAGTTGCTCGAGTTCGTCGGGAGTGAGAAGGCCTGCCTGTTTCTTCAGCCTGACCTGGTTGACGAGATATTCATGACGGGCACGAGCATAATCCCTCTTTGCGCGATAAACGTCCCGTTGGGCATTAAGGACATGGGTTGTGTCTCGTCTTCCGGCGTCGAATGCTGCTTGAGTGGCGTCGAGAGCCTTGCTTGTGGAGGAAAGCGCTCTCTCAAGGACGCGCACCCGATCAGCATCAGCATCCATGCCCTGGTAGGCTTCTTTCAATGATCGAGATATTTGCCGGCGTGTTTGCTCTTCCTGAGCATTTGCCTGCTCTAAGAGAAAGCGTGCCCTGTCCGTCCCGGCAGTGATCTTCCCACCTTCATAAATGGAAAGATTTAGCTGGACTCCAATAAAGTTCGTCATTCTTTGAGAGTCATATATATTGTCATAGTTGTCTAAGTTGGAGTGGGTCGCAAGAAGATTCAAAATTGGATAATGAGCAGCACTTTGACGGGATATTTCTGCTTGCGCGCTCTTGACTTTGTACTTCTCAGCTTGAATCGACGGACTGCTTAGCGCGCTCTCTAGCAGCCAATCTGGAAGACTCCTCTGCGAGGCCTGCAGAATTCCATCTTCCCGCAAAGGTAGCAGCGTTCCATGCTCGTGTCCGGTTATTTCCTCCAGAACAGCCTGTTTCCGCTGCAATGCGTAGCTTGCACTTACCTCTTGCGCAACGGCGAGATCATAGGCTGCCTGGGCGCTATGAACGTCAACCATCGCCACAACCCCCGCCTTGAACCGATGCTGAGTTAGATCCACTTGCTCCGCCACGGCAGACTTTTCCAAGCGGGCGAACTCAAGATCATCCCCGGCAGACAGCACCTCAAGGTAAGCTTCCACAACACGATTCGCCAGATCTTGCCGGGCTATTTCATACTCGGCTTTTGCCCGCTCAACCTCGCTGTCAGCTTGGCTTCTGAGAATGGAATCCCCGCGGTTGTATAAAGCTTGTGTCAGACTAAGTTCGTAATTGTAACTATCGTAGTTCGAACGCCCTGAATTCTCATCAAGCTCCGTGTGGCCGGATATACCGGAGAGCACTACGCTTGGAAATAGTGAAGCCCGAATCTGGCGCCGGCCGGCCTCGCTCGCCCCCAATGATGCTTCAGCCGCACGCAACCGCGGATCATTTTCCGATGCCAATCGATAAATTTCCAATAAATCTTCGCCAGCACTGGCCGCAGGAGCATAAAAAAAGCAGAAAGCTACTGCAATTATGAAAAGTTGCTTCATGTCAATAAACGTTGAGCCTCGCAAGGGGAAAGTGGAAAGCCGACTCTTTATCAGACTCATGCCAAGGTCGCCATGGATTCTTCCCCAGCGGGTCGGGGGAATTCGATGAAATATATTCGGGGAAAAAAGAATGAATGGAGTAGTTAAGGCACACGAATTATCCTCTGAAATTTAACTTTTCATAATAACATCAACAGCATGAACGGACCAATGCATCCAATCATCAGTGACTGGACTCAATGATTCCTGGCAACGGCAGCTCTGGGTCGATTCAATCCTTCCCGGGGTGGTGATACTTTATTTATTGTGAGTGTGTATGCCCGTAGAATGGAACCGTCGGGGGGGGGATGGTTTGCTTCGCGGCTAATCACCAAGAGAAGATCATGTGCTTACAACATATCAGACGTCGGTTGGGTTGGATCGCTTTCAGCTTTCTTCCTTTATCATTGCAACAGGTGATGGCTTGGGCGGACGAAAGCCCCCCCTCACTAAGCATCCCCATTGCTTGCACCATAGGCAAGAATTGCTTTGTCCAAAACTACGTGGATGCGGATCCGACCGGTGGCTATTCGGATTTCACTTGTGGGCACCTGAGCTACGATGGTCACAAAGGAACCGACATTCGCCTGCCGGATATTCATGCGATGAACCTCGGCGTGGCTGTGCTTGCGGCCGCGCCCGGCGTTGTTCGTGCTACCCGTGACTCCATGGATGACATCAGTATCCGTGATCTCGACTCGGCTGCGGTTCTTGGGCGTGAGGCTGGCAATAGTGTCGCCATCGTTCATGGAAACGGGTGGGAGACGCAATACAGCCACATGCGGCGCGGCAGCGTTGCGGTGCGAGCAGGCCAGGAGGTCCGTGCAGGTCAATTGCTTGGCTTCGTTGGTCTTTCCGGAAACACGGAGTTCCCACATCTGCATTTCGAGGTTCGGCATCTTGGAAAGCCGGTTGATCCATTTTCCGGGCGCAATCAAGGCCAAGGCTGCCAACAAAACCCACGTAATTCTCTATGGGGCCCAGAGGCGCAGGGAAAGCTACGTTATATGGCGAGTGGAGTTCTGGGTTCGGGTTTCTCAACGCAAGCGCCTGATCCGGGCCAGGCGCGTGAGACTGGCTATCGAGATCTTCGGATAAAAACTGATGCCCCGGTTGTCGCATTCTGGGTTGATATCTTCGGGGTCCAGCGTGGCGACACCGAGATAATTCGTCTAATCGGACCGAAAGGCAATGTATTGGCGGAAAGTCAGCGGATATTGACTCGCAACCAGGCTCAACGATTTAGCTACATTGGCAAGCGGCGTAAGCAGGAACCATGGCCGCCGGGGCGCTATCGAGGTGAATATAAGCTTCTTCGCAATCTTGAGGGCAGAGTTCAATCCGTGGCCGGCATTGTAACGGATCTCGATCTTGGCGCCTATTGAGGCGGCAAGATTTATATGTTACTTTTGTTCGGTTATAAATATGGCCTCATTCGACGGGCCGAGAACGGGTGCCAGAGCAGCAGGACAGGAAAGGCACCCCGGAAGATGCGCGACGACATGTAGGGTGTGGCCAGCATCGTCTTTGTTCCTGGACTCGATGAGCGAGTCGAGGCTGCCGACCAAAACATCAAATCATCCGCCCACGCCCTAGTCATCCCACGATCTTGGAATATGCAGTGAAAAATCCCCAAAAATCCGAACTTCGGCAAGCTTTCCTCGATAACAAGAAGTCCTTTCTCATTGCTGCAGCGTTTGGCCTTTTCATGAATATGGCCATGCTGGTCGTGCCAATTTACATGCAGCAAATCTATGACCGGGTATTGTCCAGCCAAAGTCTTGCAACGCTTACAGTTCTCACCCTGATTGCCATCTTCATTCTGTTGGGCTATGGGCTTCTTGACGCTCTTCGGGGGCAGTTGCTTGTAAGAGCCAGTACCGAGTTCGATAAGAAACTCAAGGAACGCGTTTTCTCTGCCATGTTTGAGCGCAGTGTTCGCTCGCCTCAGGGAGAGCATGCGCACGCAGCGCAGGATCTCGAGTTGCTACGCCAATTTATTGCTGGGCCGGCCTTGACGGCTATATTTGACATTCCTTGGGCGCCGTTGTTTGTAATCGTCATTTATTTGCTTCACCCTTTGCTTGGACACATTGCGGTTGCCGGTTCGATCTTGCTGTTCGCGTTAGGCGTGGCAAACGAATACGGCCTCCGCAAGCCGATGTCGCAGGTTTCGCGTGTCAACATAAAGGTGTCCAACTTCCTTGAGGCCAGCCTCAATAACGCCGAGGTTCTTAAGGCAATGGGGATGTTGCCCGCGATCCGTGATCGCTGGAATAAGGAGCGAGAAGGGCTGCTTGCTCTGCAGACGCAAGCGGGCGACCGCGCAAGCAACCTCACTGCGTTAACCAAGTTCGTGCGTCTGGTAATGCAACTCGCAATTGTCGGGACGAGTGCGATGCTCGCCATCGACCAGCACATTACCCCCGGCGCCATGATTGCAGCATCGATCCTGCTGTCCCGAGCCCTTGCGCCAGCAGAACAGGCAGTCGGTGCATGGCGTCAATTTGTTGTGGCTCGCCTGGCATCCATTCGCCTGAATGAACTGCTCGCTGCCATACGTCCGGAGACGCCTGGGTTGACTCTGCCAAAGCCAATAGGCGCCCTCAGTGTAGAGCAAGTCCTTGTGGCCCCGCCTGGCAGCAACGCACCTACACTTAAAAACGTCAGCTTCAAGCTTGAAGCTGGGGAGACCTTGGGAATCATTGGACCAAGCGCTGCCGGAAAATCCAGTCTTGCGCGTATCCTGGTCGGAGTTTGGACGCCCTTGGCTGGAACCGTACGCCTTGACGGTGCTGACCTCAAGACTTGGGACCACGCCAATCTAGGGCCCCACATCGGCTACTTACCCCAGGATGTCGAACTCTTCGATGGCACCGTTGCCGAGAATATCGCGCGCCTTAGTCAATTTTCCAGTGAGGATGTGATTGCCACGGCACAAAAGGCAGGTGTCCATGAGCTTATCCTGCGCCTGCCACAAGGCTATGACACTCCCGTAGGTGCGGGTGGCCGCACCCTTTCTGGAGGCATGCGACAAAGAATTGGCCTTGCGCGCGCGCTTTATGGCAGCCCGTCATTTGTTGTCCTCGACGAACCTAACGCCAATTTGGACAATGACGGCGAACTTGCTCTTGCGAAGACCCTTAGGCTTCTGAAAGCCGAGAACTGCACAGTCGTCCTGATCGCCCATCGACCAAGCATTCTGACAGTTGCCGACAAGATACTCGCTCTCCGAAATGGAGCCGTTGAGCTTTTCGGGCCACGAGACATGGTTCTCGCTCGATTTGTGCCGCAAATGGCGCAGATAGACCACGGTGGTTCAACGGGTGCCATCGCTTCCAACGCCTGATTTTAGGCAACTTCACGCAAAATACATGAACTCAGGTAGCTGGAATAATCTCATTCCCCGTGGCCCGGCCGTGATTGGCTTGGCAATCATCGTCTTTGGCTTTGGCGGCTTCATCGCCTGGGCCAGCCTGGCCAACCTTGATAGCGCTGCAATCGCGCATGGCCAGTTGGTGCCGGAAGGCAGTACGAGGCTGGTGCAACACCTCGAGGGTGGCATCATCGAAGCGTCCTTCGTTCGCAACGGTGACCGGGTGCGCAAAGGCCAAGCCCTTTTTCGTCTGCAGGATACGCGCGCACGAGCCGCATACGAAATTGTGCGCTCGGAACTGGATAATGCCCTCGTTCGCAAAGCGCGCCTAGACGCGGAGCGTAACGGCCTGCAACAGATCATCTTCCCAAAGGAACTCCTTGACCGCAGAAACGAAAGCGGCGTCAGGGCTGAGATGTTAAGGGAGGAGCAATTATTTTCAGCAAGGCGTGCCAACCTAAACGCCCAGATATCCATTCAACGGCAAAAGATGAATGAATATCGGGAGCAGATTATCGGCCTCCAGGCTGAAGAGGGGGCGCGTCAGGATCAGTTACGCCTGCTCGAAGAGGAGTTGGAGAGCCTGCGCACCTTGGCCGACCGTGGGGGTATCCCTTTGAACACTATCCGTTCCTATGAACGCGAAGTTGCGCGGCTCAAAGGCGAATGGGGCCGCTATCATTCAAGCATTGCGGGGGCCAGAGAGACCCTTGCTCAAGCAGAATTACAAATTCTGGCACTCAGGAAAAACTTCCAACAGGAAGTGGTCACCGAGTTGAGCGGCCTGCTGAAGGATATCACTGGTCTTCAGGAAAGGCTCACAGACGCTACTGATATCCTAAATCGCACACTCGTTCGCTCTCCTGTAGACGGCATTGTCATGAGTTTCACGAACCGCAGCCCCGGCATTGTCATTCAGCCGGGCATCGAGGTCATGCGCATTGTCCCCAGCGGTGAGCGCCTGATCGCCGAGGCCATGGTCAGCCCCAGCGATATCGACAATGTGGCCTTGGGTCAGCAGGCTACAGTGAGCCTCAGCTCCCTCAACCGTCGCACGACGCCTAAGCTTCCCGGAGACGTAATTTACCTCTCCGCCGACCGCATGGAAGATCCCGCGACTGGCGCGTCATATTATTTGGCACGCGTCGAACTCAAACCGGAAAGTATCGATTTCCTCAAAGACGTTAAGCTTGAGCCCGGCATGCCCGTAGAGGTGTTTATCGACACAGGCCGTCGGACAGCACTCGAGTACCTGCTGACCCCCATGCGCAACGCCATGAGCCGCGCGCTACGGGAGCAATAATGTAATGAAGTTGCTTTTCCTTCACCAGAACTTTCCTGGCCAATGGAAGCATCTTGCCAGCCACTATGGGGCGGATCCAAAGAACGAGGTTAAGTTTGTCACCACTCGCGGAGAGGTCACGATCCCCGGCGTCGAGAGGGTGATCTATAAACTGCATCGTAAATCATCGGGTCAAATTCATCCCTATTCCCGTTCTCTGGAAAACGCAGTCCTGTATGGCCAAGGGGCCGCACGCGCACTACTAGCTTTAAAGCAGCGGGGCTTCAGGCCTGACATCATTATCGGACACAGCGGCTGGGGGGAAACGCTTTACGCTAAAGACGTCTACCCGGATGTGCCGTTACTAATTTACAGCGAGTTTTACTATAACGCTGAAGGTTCCGATGTGGGCTTTGACCCCGAGTTCCAGAAACGGGAATTGGATGACGTCCTGCGAACTCGCACGCGCAATGCACCCTTTCTCTTGAATCTTGTGGCAAGTGACTGGGGGCTCACACCTACCCGCTGGCAATGGCATCAACATCCTCAAATTTTCCGAAACCGTATCTCGGTCATCCATGAAGGCGTGGACACCCATCATGTTCAGCCCAACCCACAGGCCCGCTTGCTCCTGCCCACCGGACAAACGCTTCAACGAGATGACGAGGTGATTACCTATGTCGGGCGGAATCTTGAACCCTATCGAGGCTTCCACATCTTCATGCGTGCACTTCCGCACCTTCTCAAGCGTCGCCCAAACGCACAGGTAGTCATTGTAGGTGCGGACGGTGTGAGTTACGGAAATGCGCTTCCCAATGGCCAGACATATCGGCAACGCATGCTCGATGAAGTGAGCAAAATGCCCGGCTATGATGCCGGGCGCGTGCACTTCCTGGGTCGCCTCCCTTACAACCAGTACTTGACGATGCTGCAGGTTTCATCGGCCCATGTCTACCTGACCTATCCGTTTGTGCTTTCCTGGTCCATGCTGGAGGCCATGGCGGCAGGCTGCGCAGTTGTAGGGTCAGCAACACCGCCGGTTCAGGAAGTGATAAAAGATGGCGAGAACGGATTACTGGTCGACTTCTTCTCACCAGAGCGAATCGCCGATCGGGTAGGCGAAGTGCTGGATCATCCGGATCGCATGCAGGCTTTACGGCAGGCCGCCCGCCGAACCGTGGTTGAGGGCTTCGATCTGCGGCGCGTCTGCTTGCCAGCCCAAGTGCGCCTTGTTGGAATGATTGCCGCAACTCAAGAAATATTACCAGCCGGCAGTAGTGCCTAGTGGCCTGTCGTGAAGTCGAAAGTCCGGATGGTAAAAGGATGCGGAAAGCGTGAGAAAACAACCGCCGGAAAATATCACATTCGGGCGACACAGGCAGCAGGAGAGAGATAATTGATTTGAAGTGCTTGCAGTAAAGGCATTTTCGATGCCATGCAGGTTTAGCGGCCGGCCACTTACCCCGAAGGTTGTCTTAGGCACTTAAATCCAAGCGCTGTTCTCGGCATATCCAGACTTTCCCCAAAATGGAATTTTCTGATGTTTCGCAAAACGTCACGCAACGCGGTAATCAGCATCACGAGGACTGACTTCTCGTGGATAAACACGACAATTTGCGGGTGCATCAGGCCAAGTCTGCTCAGTCATGGCAAAAAATAAGCATGAAATGCCGGCTTGAATGCAGCAAAGTGCCAGTTTTATCAAAGTGAAAATGGCTCAGGGCTGATTTCAATTCCATTTCTGGAGACAACATGAGCGACCATCTTAAAACCTCAGCGGACGAGGAGGTAGCACGGCATTGGAACGGCAACGCCAATCTGTGGGCGAGAGAACTTAGCTCGGGCCAGGATCGTTATCGAGAAGTCTTCCTCGAACCGAGTTTTATGCAGTTCCTGGGCGATATTCACGGACTGAAATTGCTGGATGCTGCCTGCGGGGAAGGCACCAGTTCGCGGCTGATGGCGCGCCACGGCGCACGAGTGACTGGACTGGACCTTTCATCAGCGATGATCCAGCACGCTCTCGGGGAAGAGCGCCGGGCCCCCTTGGGAATCGGCTACGGCGAAGGGTCGATCTGTAAGCTTACTCAGTTCGCGGACGAGGAATTCGACGCTGTTGCTTCCTGGATGGCCTTGATGGATGTCTCATGTTATCGGGAAGCCGTGCGGGAGTTCTACCGTGTACTCCGCCCTGGCGGACGATTCTGCTTCAATATCACACATCCCTGTTTCTTCACCCCAGGGATGGGTATCTCGCGTGATAGTGGGCGCGGTCGTCCGATGCTTACCATATCCAACTATTTCCTGAGCAAACCTCGAACGGAATCCTGGTCGTTCTCCGGCAGCAGTCTGGAAAAGGGTGGAGTAAAGGCTTTTAGCGTGCTGCGTTTTCAGCGCACCCTTTCTGACTACCTCAATAGCTTGTCCGATGCTGGCTTCGTGATCGAGCGCGTCGAAGAGCCGAGACCGGATGAAGCCATGTGCCGCCATCTTCCCCGTCTAAAATTCTGGGAAGAGCACGCAGCCCTCTATCTATTCGTCTGCGCTAAAAAACCTTGATCATTACACACTAGAAATGCCAAGCGATTCAGCATCCGGGTGGGTAGAGAGTTATATCGCTGCCATGCCAAAAGTGGAATTGCATGTCCATTTGGAGGGCTCCATCACACCGGACATGTTATTAACCCTGGCCGAGAGAAACCGCTTGAATCTCGATTGCGATACGACAGATAAAGTGACTTCGCTTTATCGCTCGATTCGCGATTTCGACACCTTTAAACGCGCCCTGCTGTTCGGCGCCCGTTGCCTGCAGTGTCCCGAAGATTTTGAGTTCGCCGTCCGCCGCCTGGGGAAGTTATTCGCAGCCCAGAATATCGTGTATGCCGAAGTTTATTGGACCCCCCAATTGCATGCAGGAAAAGGCTTACCAATCCAGATCATCCTCGAAGCCATGAATGCGGGCCGAAGTGAGATTCAGCGGGAAACAGGTGTCGAAATCCGCTGGATACCCGATATCGTCCGTAGTTACCCTGCTCCTGCCTATCAAGTCGTCAAGTGGGCAACGAGCGAACAGGCCAGGAACGGAGGGGTGGTGGCTTTGGGCTTGGCTGGCCCCGAGTCGGGCTTCCCAGCACAGGGCTTCGCGGGTGTTTTCAGTTTGGCGCGGGCCCGTGGACTGCCTGCCAACCCCCATGCAGGCGAGGGAACCTCGCCGCAGAGCATCGCAGAGACGCTGAAATCCCTGGAACCCTGCCGGATCGGTCATGGCATAAGCGCAGTGGAGGATCCCGCATTGTTGTGCAAATTGGCGCAAACCGGACTTCCGCTTGAAATATGTCTCACCAGCAACGTGCGGCTAGGCCATTATTCGGACTATGCTGCGCACCCCCTTCGTCATCTGCTGGATGCAGGCTGCAACGTATCCATCAATACTGATGATCCTGCACTGTTTGGTACAACGCTTACCGAAGAATACCAACATGCTGCACGCGAATGCGGCGTCAGTCTCCCAGAGATTGACCAAATAATCCTGGATGCGGTTGAGGCCAGTTATTTAACGGGAGCCGAAAAATCGGTGCTTCGTTCTTCCATCGTCAGGCAGCAGTCCGAGCTCAAGCTCGAATGTAGAATTCAGCAATGAAGACAAGCCTTCAGGAAGAACTGGACGTACAAGACCGCTGGAAATTGCTGCCTGAAAAGGCTGAACTCAAGGCCCTGTTTGAAAAACTTGTGCGAAACGAGTTCCTGCCCGCCGATCAAACCCAACTCGTATTGAATGAGCAGCTTGTCCGTATGGTGCGGCATGCCATAACCCAAGTGCCTTACTATAGTCACCTATTCGACAAACTGGGCTTGAAGGCAGGAGACTTTTGCAGTGATGCGGACCTTGTTCGGTTGCCGGTACTGACAAAGACCCAGTTACAACTCGCCGGCAAGGCGCTGCTCGCCAAGAATCTACCTTCAGGGGAACGCCATGGAAACTGGTTCGCTTCCTCAGGCACGACTGGCAAGCCTGCGCGGGTACTGCATACGCAGAACAGCAATTGGATGTTCAACATCCTGGCCCAGCGGCAATACCGCTGGTATCGTTTTGACCCTGGCGCGACCATCGCCAGCATTCGCCTGGCCAGCCAGAACCTTCGTCATTCGGACGGCAGACTGTTGGCCAATGGGGAGACCCTGAGGCGTGAAGGGTGGCGTTACGCGGGCAACTTTTTCAAAACCGGCACCCACTTGTTCTTCAATGTGGAAAACTCCGTAGAGGATCAATTGGTCTGGTTGGCTGAGCATCAGCCCGACTATCTGCAATCGTATTCGGAGACCTTGGAGCATTTGGCGTTTGCTTGTGATGGCAATTGGCCCGCCCCCAGCCTGAAGAAGTTCATGGCCATCTCCGAGCAGCTGACACCCTCCATGCGCCGCCGAATTGAAGACACTCTGGGCGCTCCCGTTGAACAAAGCTACGGGCTCAACGAAATCGGCCTTGTGGCGGTGCGCTGTGCTGCCGGCCGCTATCACTGGCACATCGAGCATTGCATCGTGGAAATCGTGGACGATGAAGGACAAACATGTCCGCCCGGTGTCATGGGTCATGTTGTCGTGACCGCTCTGCGCAACCATGCCATGCCGCTGATACGCTACGACACGGGAGACATGGCCGAGGCGGTGGCTGATGCATGCCCATGTGGGCGCACTCTGCCCGCCTTTGGTGAGATCGTCGGCCGCTACAGCCGCATTGCTTATCTCCCAACAGATACCCTGCGGAGAGTCGGCATTCTACGCGCCGGGCTGGAGGACGTACCCGCGCCGGTAGCGAAGAATCTTCGGCAATTCCAGATACACCAGTATCGGGATGGCCGGTTCGAGTTGCGGCTGCTGGCTGCAGGCCCAATACCGCCCGAGTTCTACGACCGCATTACGGCCGCATGGCACGGCATAGCCGACAACGCCGCCACCCCTTTGCGCATCGTCAACGTGGAAAGCATCCCGAGAAGCCCAGGCGGAAAATATCAGGATTTCACCTCGGACTTCATGCCCGCACCCGATAGACAGCACTCGCAAGCCTTATGAGACAACCTTTCCGTAAAGAGCCCGACACACTATGCAGAACATGAGCGAACCTATCCCCGATCACTGGCCCGCTCACGCCCGCCAGTGGGCGCATGTCGGCTCCCCCCTGCGTCCCTGTGAGGAAGACCTGCACCTCATGCGCCAGAGTGTTGTGCAGCGATTCCGGGAACAGGCCCCAAGCCGACCGCTGGACGGACTGTTGCTGGGCGTGACCCCTGAAATTGCGTCCCTGGACTGGCAGCTTCCCGTGAATCTTTGTGCTGTCGACCATTCGAAGGACATGATCCAGGCAGTCTGGCCTGGCGACTCGGACTCGCGGCAGGCGATCTGCGCCGACTGGTTGCATCTGCCTTGGGAGGGGAGCACCTTTGACATCGCCGTTGGGGATGGATGCCTGACTTTGATGAACTACCCAGATGACTATGTTCGATTGGGCGCATCTGTCGCGGCATGCCTGAAGCCGGACGGCCTCTTCCTGATACGGCTGTTTTGCCGTCCAGAGTCGGCAGAAACGGTCGATGCCGTATTCGATGATCTCTGGAGCCGCCGCATCGGCAACTTTCACGTCTTCAAGTGGCGTCTTGCGATGGCGCTTCAGGGTAATTGTTCAACTTACGGGATTCGTGTCGCCGACATATGGGAGACCTACCACGAACGCATCCCCGATCCCTCGGCGCTGGCGGCCATAACCGGTTGGCCGATAGAGGAAATCATGACTATCAACGTTTATCGGGGAAGTCAGGCAATATATACATATCCGCGAGTGGAAGAGGTCATCGACGCGCTCTCGGGGCAATTTTCCTGCGTGGAGCAGAAGACAGGCCATTACGAACTGGCCGAGCGATGTCCACTGCTCGTGCTCCAACCCAGCCGCCCATGAGCCGCCCTCCTGCGCACCTTTCTTCCCTTTTGCGCTCCGATATAGAGGGTGTCGGCTGGCCCGCCGTCCCGACCCGTCATTCGGCGAGCCTTCTCGCCCAGTTATATCAATTTGAACATAGCCAGTGGTGGCCTGCCGGACAACTCGCAGACAGGCAGTATGAACAGCTTGCCCGCCTGACGCACCATGCCTACAGACATTCACCCTTCTATCGTGAACGTTTCGATGCTGCCGGCCTTACCCTGGGGAAGGTCCGGTCTCCGGACGAATTCAGGTCGCTACCCCTTCTGACGCGCGGGGAACTGCTCACCCGGGCTGCCGACATATTCTCCCAGCAGGTACCCAAAAGCCATGGTGCGATAAGCCAGGTCCAGACCTCAGGCTCGACAGGCCAGATGGTCACCGTCCACCGTACCATGGTCAACCAACTTACCTGGCAGGCCCTCAATCTGCGCGATCATCTCTGGCACGCAAGGGATTTCAGGGGCACACTGGCCGTTATCCGTGCCCATTCGTCTGTGATCGACCAGGAAGACCATGCGCGCCGCAACGGCTGGGGGCCACCAGCTGCATTGCTTTGCGACACCGGCCCTGCGTACTCCCAGCCCATCTCATTGGCCGTCAATGCCCAGGCGGAATGGCTCCGCCGCATCGATCCCCACTACCTTCTCACGTATCCGACCAATCTGACTGCCCTGCTCGCCCACTTTGAGCAGGCGGGGCAAACCCTGCCACACCTGCGCGAGGTGCGCACCATCAGCGAAACCCTGTCGGCGGATGCGCGCGAGCGCTGCCGCGCCGTGCTGGGTGTTGGCGTGGTGGACCTCTACAGTTCCCAGGAGGTGGGGGTCATCGCATTGCAATGCCCCGAGAGCGGCCTGTATCACCTGCAGTCGGAGAGCCTGCTGGTAGAAGTGCTCGATGACGACGGACAGCCTTGTCGGACAGGCGAGGTCGGCCGGGTCATCGTCACCGACCTGCACAATTTTGCCACCCCCATCATCCGCTACGAGATTCGTGACTATGCCGAGGTGGGCCCGCCCTGCCCATGTGGACGGGGACTGCCCACCCTTGCCCGTATCCTGGGGCGGCAGCGGAACATGATTGCCCTTCCCGACGGCACGCGGCATTGGCCCCTGGTCGGCTTCAGCAAATTCCGCGACATCGCGCCCATTTGCCAGTATCAGGTCATCCAGCACAGCCTGCAGGAGGTGGAAGTACGCCTGGTCGCCGACGAACCGTTATCCCCGGAGCAGGAAGCGGGACTAACCCAGGTCATCCAGTCCGCCCTCGGCCATCCCTTCCCTCTGAGCTTCCGGTATTTTCAGGGGGAGCTTCCCCGCACCAAAGGGGGCAAGTTCGAGGAGGTGATTTCGCATGTCATTTAGGACGTTTCATCATGCTTGGCGGCACGATCGACGGCGCCTTCCTTCGCCCCGATCCCGACTGCGAGTGCTATGCCACCCCCTTCCATCCAAGTCAGTCAGGGACGTGCAGGCGGAGATCGCGCATGCATGCCTGGACCCTTCGTACGGACAGAAGCTCATCCCGAACGGTCATAGGTCTTGATGAAAATGGACACTTCAGACATTCTGGTCACGGTCTGCGTCCCCTGTTTCAACTGCAGGCGCTATCTGGATAAGGCCGTCGACTCGGTCTTCGGCCAAAGCCATGCCAACTGGGAACTGATCATCGTCGATGACGGCTCGACCGACGGCAGCGCCGAACTCATCCGTGGCTTTCAGGTGCGTGACCCGGTGCGAGTAAAGCCACTGCTGCTGGCAAGAAACATGGGTGTCGCGCATGCGAGGAATCAGGCCATTGCCAAGGCAAGGGGTGCATACATCGCGCTCCTGGATGCGGACGACTGCATGAGGCCACCTCGTCTGGAGACCCAGTTGCGTCACCTCGAGCAAAATCCCGAGTTGGCGGCTGTCTTCAGCCTCATCGATTACATCGACCAGGACGGCAACAAGGCCTTCCCCAGGGAAGAACTCTTTTCTCCGCGAACTTCACAGCTACGGCGCCACCTCCTGAAAGGCAACTGCCTGAACGCGCCCTCGGCGATGATGCGAACCAAGCCACTCAAGGATGTGGGTCTCTTCAATCCGGGTATCCGCACGGTGGAAGACTATGATCTTTGGATGCGCATCCTTGAGCATTACGAGATCGCCCTTCTGCCCGAACGGCTGACCGAATACCGCATCCATGGCGAGAATGTGAGCGCCATCGACAAGCCGCGCAGTCAACACCTGGCAAACCGGTATGAGACCGCAATCATCAAGATCAGGGCCACGCTGCGCTGGCCGCTGGACAAACTGTTCGACTTTCGGCATGCAAGCGGCTCACCGGGCCGCCTGGAGGAGGAAGGGGCGGCATACCGACAACTGAGCCGATATTGCATCAACCTGGACAAGAATTACTTTGGCCGCCCCTTCCTCGGCCTGACAGCGGCTTACACTCATGCCCTGGAGGCCTCGAAGTGCCAGCCTGGGCACCCCGACAACGTAGCCCTGCTCAATGAGATCTATTGCCTGATCGGAGACCAGTCGGGGGCAGAGCACGGCCCAAGACATTCCATCGTTTTGCAGGAATGGCAGCGAACCGACCTCTTGATGACCGCATTCGAGCGGTGCGGAAGGAAGCCATGAGTTTGTCAGGCAAAAACCCCACCGGCCCTCCGTGTGAAGTTGATCGGATTCGAGAACCCTTATGTTCTCTCAGCTCGGGTGAACAACCTATTGAGAAACGACAGCAGGGGCAGTGAGCCGGGGTGGGTGAGCGGGGCGGACCAGGTACCGGCCGTTGCGAAGGGCGCGTGCTGGGCGATCAAACCTCCCATGGTCACGCCCCATGAGCAACCGGCTTTGCGAAATAGCCATAATGATGTCCGGTACCCGATTTACGGACTTTTCAAGATCGTCCATTTCAGGGCGCATCCCCATCCTCGCGGCGCAACCTGAAATAGTCTGTCACGGCATGCCGAAATTCAGGGGTAGGTGTTCCCCATTCCCAACTCCCCTGATCTGAAAGGCGCAGGTCACGGCAGGGATCGAAATCCGTGGTTTCCAGGATACTGAAACGCTCCCTGTACTGCCGGTTGGCAAAATCTCCGTGCCAAAGGTGGAAGACCTGTCCGGGCAGATAACTGATACCCCCCTGCATTGCCTGGTAGAAGGCTGACGCCCAGCTCATATAATGACGCCGGTGTGGCGAGGACATCCTGAGTCTGAGCTGGGCAAGACCCCGTTCGCCCAGGGCCGCCAGCGCCATTGCCGAGTCCCCGCCGCCCAGTACGCAGGCATCATAAAAGCCGCATGTCTCCAGGAGTTCTCGACGAGCTGCCCAAGCCATACCCGGCGCGCCTGCATCAGCGATACGCTGCGTTCCGGCGCTCCACCCGGTTCCCTGGGTTTTTCCTCGGGATGGAATGGCCAGAACGGCCTCGCCCTTCAGATGCTGGCCTGCCAGGCAAGCTTCCTGGTAGATGTATTGTTCGCGGCGCCAAACCTCCAGTGTCGGATCGGCATCAAGCGAGTAGGCAGGAAGGTGCAGGGCCTCGCCAAAGAGCTGGATCAGGGGATAGTTCTCCAGCAGCCGACATCCCACTTCCGACCAGCCTGGACGATCGAAGATCAGATCACAGTCGAGCCACGCCACGTGTTCGCATTCTGCAGGCAGATGGCTCAGGGCAATATTTAGCAGTCGCTCCTTCTGCCAGAGGACATCTCCAGAGCCAATCTGAACCAGAATTTCTGCATCGCCGGGCTGGAGTTCGAAGCGTCCGTCGGGCGACCATTCAACCGTCACCAGAGGCACCTCGAGATAGCGGTGAAACAGGCGATAATTGGCCAGACGTCGATGATATCCGATAGGATTGTAATAACTTGTGATCGCCCACATGGACGAGTTTTTGATCTTGAGGTTACCCGTCAGCATATGAATAGCAGCGATTGGCTGAATGAAATTTTGGGCTGCCCCGATTTATTGAAGATGGGCCATGCCCAGCGTACCGAGGATCGCAATCTCGGCCTGGGCTGGCTCTACTATGCATTGACCCGCATCCAGCGTCCCAGGACTGTCGTTTGTATCGGTTCCTGGCGTGGCTTCGTTCCCATCATATTGGGGCAGGGGTTGAAAGACAATGCAGAAGGCGGGCAAGTGGTCTTCATTGATCCTTCCTATGTGGACGATTTCTGGGCCGACGCCGAACGCACGCGGTCCTGGTTTGCACAATTCGGCCAGGACCGCATCCAGCACCACAGAATGACCACTCAGGAGTTCGCGGCCAGCGAGGCTTTCCGGTCGATGGATTCTGTAGACCTGCTGTTTGTCGATGGCTACCACACGGCGGAGCAGGCCCGCTTCGACCACGAGACCTTCGTCCCTCTGCTCGCCGAAGATGCCATGGTCCTGTTCCATGACAGTGTCCGCTCCAAGCACTCCAGGATCTACGGCCAGGATCGGGTTTATGAGCACACGGTCATGCGTTACATGGACGAACTGAAGAAACAGCCGGATCTGCAGGTGATGGATTTTCCTTTCGACTCCGGCGTCACCCTGGTAAGACGTGCCTGAGCAAAGGCCGTACCTGTGAGCCAGCGTATCTTCATCATCTCCCAGCATTCCGTAGGGATGGGCCATCTGTCGCGCGCCAGCGCCCTGGCCGGGGCCTTGTCGGAGAGGTGCGGATTCCGGGTTACCCTTTTCTCGGGAGGGCGGGCCATTCCTGAATATGTCCCTCCCAGCCAGGTTCGGTTCGTGCAGTTACCTGCCACCGAGAGAACCAGGATTGGTGAAGTGGGATTTTCCACCTCAGGCAGTACCCTGTCCCTGGAACAGGTTGAGGCTCAGCGCAGCGCCATGCTTGCAGCCCATTTCAAGCGGCTGCGGCCCGACGCCGTCATCATTGAGCATTTCCCGTTCGTTCCGGAACGATATGGCCGCACCCTGGACGCCCTGCTTGATGCGATCGGTAGCAGTAGACCGAAACCCCTGCTCATCAGCTCCATCCGCACTCTGCCGGTGGGGGCCAGTCGCGCGACCGCAGAGGATGTGAACCAGACATTGCGCAGGAAATTCGACCATGTTCTGCACCATGCCGATCCACGCCTTTTTCCTATCGACCGCATGGGGGATTACCTGGACGCAGCGCTAGAGGGCGTCCTTGTCACCCCTACCGGATTCGTGCGGCGCAATGTGCACCGCGGTTGTAGCCAAGCGCTTAACGGGGGACTGCTGCTGTCGGTGGGAGGAGGGCGGGACGGCCGGCCTTTTTTGGAGCGCTGGATTGCTGCCGCCCGCCTGGCCAATGAGCCAGCACTCTTCCCGCTCAACGTGGTCTGCGGCCCCCTGATGCCGCCAGACGACAGGGCACGCATGCTTAAGCAAGCCAGGGACGACGTCATCGTCCATGCAAGCCTGCCGGATATGGAGCAAGTGATCGCCGATAGCCGCGCTATCGTATGCATGGGGGGGTACAACACACTCAATGAAGCGCTGAGCATGGCCAAGCCCGTGTTGTCCTTCCCGCGTCAGGGATCTCCCGAGCAATGTTTTCAGGTAAGGACGTTTGCAGAACATGGTCTCATCATGTCAGGGGAGCATGCGCAGGACGAGGAGGAGATTGCCCGACTAATGGAACGCCTGATCCGTTTCAGACCCGCCTTCATACCCGATTACGATGGGGCGCATCGTTCTGCCGAGATCATCAAGTGTCTGCTGTTGCGGAGTTCTGCCGGTTCAAAAGATGCATCAGGTCAAATAGCCATGGCGAGTGATGTCTGGCAATAGGGGCCAGGCTTCTGCGGCGGTTAGCGATGCCCGAGCATTGTCGTCAGCGCTGGATCAATTGGAGCGCTCCCAGTGGTGGACGCACCAAGAACTGGAGCATTGGCAATTCACGCGCCTGCAGTCCCTCTGGGAATTCACCTGGTCCGCCATTCCCTTCTATCGGGAGCGTTACCAACGCGCAGGCTTTCATGCAGGCGAGCGCCTGACCACGGAACGCTGGCGGGAGTTGCCGCTTCTGACCCGCCTTGAAGTCCAGCAGGACGGCGAAGCGATGCAGTGCCTCACCGGCACGGGGGTGGACGGGAGGCTCGGCCACGTGTCCAGTTCCGGCTCCACCGGCATTCCCACCAAAGTGCTCGCCACGACGCGCACCGCCCGTTTGTGGAACGCTTTTACTCTCCGGGAGCACTACTGGCATCGCCGCGATTTCTCCCTCGCCTATTGTGCGGTACGCCATCTCAAAGATCGCGAGGCAGGGGATGTGGTTCGCCGGCCGGATTGGGGATCGCCGGTCAACATTTTGCACCCCACCGGGCCCGGCGCGGCACTTTCCATCAAGACCACGGTGGAGGATCAGGTGGAATGGCTGCAACGACAGACGGTGAATTATCTGCTGACCTATCCTTCCAACGCGCTCGCCCTGGCCGACGAATTGCAGGGCCGGCATATCAATCTCGAAGGCCTCATGGAATTGCGTCTGATGGGCGAGACACTCTCATCCCAGGAACGTCAGCGTTTGAAGGCCGCATGGCGGGTGCCCGTCACCGATGTCTATTCGTGCAACGAACTGGGCTACCTGGCGCTGCAATGCCCAGAGCATGAGCATTACCACGTGCAGTCGGAAAACGGCTACCTGGAGGTGCTGAACGAGGCCGGGGAACCGTGTCGGCCCGGAGAGGTCGGGCGAATTGTGGTCACCCCGCTGCATAACCGGGCCATGCCGCTCATCCGTTACGAACTCGGTGATTACGCCGAGGTGGGTGAACCCTGCCCATGCGGCCGTGGCCTGCCGGTGCTCAGGCGCATACTGGGGCGGACCCGCAACATGCTCGTGTTACCCAATGGCCAGCGTCGCTGGCCACAGTTCGGCTGGAGCAAATTCCGCGAACTGGCGCCGGTACTTCAACACCAACTGGTGCAAAAGAGCCTGGAGGAGATCGAGGTGCGCTTCGTCGTCGAGCGCGCCTTATATCTGGAAGAGGAAAAGGCATTACGCAGTCACCTTCAGGAAAAGCTGGGCCATCCCTTCCGGATTGAGTTCCGCTATCCGCGCGAAATTCCCCGCGGTCCCACCTGGAAGTATGAGGAGTTCATCTCCGAGGTGCATCAGTTGCAGGCCGCGGTATGAATCACGATTTGCCCTGGCTGCATCCCGGGCGGTTCAATATCCTGGGCAGATTGCCGGCCATGTGACCTCGTGTCCGCCTTGATTTGCTGCCCGACGGGAAAAACCCGGATCGATCATTCGATACCAAGCGCCTGAAGAATGCACTCACGCTGGTTGAACCACGCATATTTCAAGTGTGCGTCCTCAAAGGCGGTCATTGCCAATTCGTTGTATGAGCCCATATTCCTGATTGCCCGCTGAATGACGCTAGCCCATTGGTGCGCCTGGGAAAGGTAGCCATTCTCGCCATCCCGAATTGCCTTCGCGTATGTGAATGAGGGCGAAGCGATGCTCACGGTACCCACGATGGCCGCTTCGAAGTACTTGAGTTCGGACTTGCAGTTGGTGAATACGTTTGACTGCAGCGGCATCAAATTGAACTCGACACTGCCGATCAGCCTTTGCAAATTAACAAAATCATAAAAGGGATGGCGTTTGACCCGCCCTCCAAACCGGCTCAGCGCAGGTCCGGGCTCAACATACCCCACCACCAAAAGATTAACCCTCGGGTCGCTTTCCAGCACCTCCTCCAGTGCTGACGTCATGATTGCATAATCTCGATTGTGCGATGGCGATCCGCTGAAATACCCGAGATGTATCTTTTCATCCCGGGGAAACCCCTGGGCTTTTTTCTTGTGAAAAATCGCCCCTGAAACGCCCAGTTGCTCCTTGTTCAAGAAGTTGGTCACCACACGAGCAGGTGTGCCCGAAAACTCCGCTATTCTGGCGGCCAAATAATCGTTTGTTGTGATCGCGCCATCACACATGCGCAGGGTCGCGCCAAGTCGACTGGAATACGCGAACCAATCATCCCAGACTTCCGGATTGTCCAGGTCCTGATCCAGGGTATTTAGAATAAGGTGAGCGTAATGCGTGTTGAAAACGAAATCGTCAACATCGAACAGAACGCGCTTGCCCCGCTGCCGGAATTTTGTCACCAACTGGTTAATGCGATGGTCATAACGTGATCGACAAATAACCAGCAGATCGGCGAAATCAGCGATTTCGTCGAGAGCGGGCAAATCGTCCAGAAAGAAATAGCTGGCCGAAATCCCGTCGTCCCCATTATTCAAGGCCTGCACCATGTTATAAACCCGATAACGGAACGTGCTGTTATCGGGTTTCTCATAAAAATAGGCCACCCGCTTGCTGCCTCGCACAAGCGCCTTCATGCGTTCGGCGAAAGGCTCATTCCATGGATCGGAATAGTCTATGGCCGGAAGGTCAATCGGAAACACTACTCGGGCGTCGCCAGCTTGGA